>Ga0180436_10000201_pt1 | contig 63879 bp, 43 predicted proteins | sample SS_ome_2_FD_132434 | JGI IMG/M metagenome (GOLD analysis project Ga0180436, IMG submission 132434) | Hypersaline lake sediment archaeal communities from the Salton Sea, California, USA - SS_3_S_2 metaG | ecosystem: Environmental > Aquatic > Non-marine Saline and Alkaline > Hypersaline >...
TTGCGCCTCCCCTATAGTCGCCAAACCCCCACCGTTTCCAAGGACGGCCGTGCCGAACACTCGCCACCATCCACCGTATGCACTGCTCCATGCAAAACTGCCGTACGCCGGGAATTGCTGCAACCTCCTTGCAACCCGAATCCGGTCGTGTACCGGATTTTCTGGGAGGAACAGGCCGCCCTGCCCGATCCAGGCAGGCACCCTAACCCACTTTCTCGAAAAGACTTACAGCGAGTCGGGGCGACCGGCGATCGACATTTCCTAACGACTTCGGGGGACGAAGCCTTCTATGGCTCGCGTTGTCGCAACGTTATGGCTTCAAGGCAGATACGTTCTTCGCGCTAGGTGCGATGAACGCCCAAGCTTGAGCCTGCATACGTTTGCTACCTACCCCGCACCCTCGCCACCGGGTGATTTTTGCACTCCCGGTCGGAGAGGGTCTATCATGATTTGCCCACGTACTTCAATATTGGAGCCACCGCTGGTGGCTCGCAGTGGTCATACCCTGCACGTGTTGGCCATTTGCCGCATCAGCACGGTCAACCAGGATCACCGCAGCTTGGCGGACCAAGAGGCATCGTATCGCGCCTGGCTGGATGCCCACACCGACATTCCGTACGAGATGGAGGTGGTCGCCAGCCAAGGCAGTGGCGAACAGCTCGATCGCGCGGATTATCTTCGCGCCATCGAATTGGTCAACTCCGGTCAATTTGACTTGGTCATCTCCGAAGACCTCGGCCGAATTTGCCGCCGCGTGCATGCATACATCTTCTGCGAGACGTGCGAGGACGCCGACACACGTCTCATCGCGATCAACGATCATGTTGATACCGGGCGTGACGACTGGCGCCTGAGCTCGTTCTTCGCAGTGATGCGTCATGAATCCTACAACCGCGACACGGCACAACGGATCCGTCGCTCGCATCGCAATCGCTTCATGCAAGGTGGCGTCTTTCAGCACCTCATCTACGGCTATATCAAGCCGCATGCAAATGCCAATGATGCAGACGTCACGAAAGACCCGGTGGCCGAACGGGTGTATGAGGAATGGTTCCGTAAGCTCGAAGACGGCGCGAGCTTTGCCGAGGTGGCGGATTGGCTGAATGATCGGGGGATTCCGACTGGTCCGGCCTCGACTGCGACGCGCTGGACAGGTCCCTACGTCGGCCGCGTTACCCGGAATCCGATCCTCAAGGGCGTACGCGTTCGAAACAGGGTGATGGCCAAGCGGGTCAACAGCACGGGTCGCCGTAAAGCCGTGAAGGCACCGCCAGAGGAGCTCCTGGAGCGGGAATGCCCGCATCTCGCATTCATTGAACCAGAGCGGTACGATCGCGTGATCCGGATGCTCGATGAGCGGAACGCGAAATACCGTCGTGGCCGCAAATCGGGGCACGATTCGCGGCTCGGTCAGCCCAAGAAACGCACACGTTGGCCCGGACAGCATGTGCAATGCGGCATCTGTGGGCGGCTTTTCGTCTACGGAGGCCACGGGCAGACCAACCGGCTGATGTGTTCCGGGGCTCGTGAGCACAAGTGCTGGAACGGCGTGACCATCGACGGTCCATTTGCCGCGAGGGCGGGGTCATCAGCCGTGTTCGATGCTATCGCTAACCTCCCTGACTGCGAGCCGGAACTGATGCGATTGGTCGAGGAGGAGGCCGCCCAATTCGATGCCACGAACCGCGGACAGCTCGACGAAATCAATCGCAAGCTGCTACAACTTGATCGCCCGATTGGCAACGTCGTGGCGGCTATTCGCGAAATGGGGGGCAACAGTTCCCTATCCGACGAACTGTCGCGGCTCGAAGACGAAAAGCGTCAGCTTCTGCTTCAACGAGACAAGGTCGACCAGCAACCTAAGCCGATTGCCCTTCCGCCGATTCACGAACTGCGCCGCCTCGCCCACGACTCAGTTGCGGAGTTGGCGATTGAGTCACCCGAGTTCGGTCGAGCCATGCAGCGATTAATTCCACGCTTGGAGGTGTTTCCGTATCGACTGATCGACGGTGGCCACGTGGAACTTCGGGCAAGGATTGATGTCGACCTTGCCTCATTCGTGCCGGCCGCGGAGTTGTGCCCGTCCGTGCATAATGCGGTACGGACAACTCTTTGGGTCGACCTGTTCAAGCCGCCGCAACGGGAAAAGCACCGGCCCGAGGTCGTCCAGTTGATCGCCGCAGGTCACAGCTTCAAGCAAGCGTCCCAGCGCCTTGGGATCACCTCGACCGCTGCTCAGCGGGCCGGCAAGCTGCAACGCCTAATGGATGCTCGCGGCATCGCCGATCCGTTCCAGCCGGTGCATGAGCCGCCCCGCGACTATACGAAGCTCTCTCGCCACCGGCACTCGCGTTACCAATTCGCTCCGTTGCCCGGATATCCGAATTGGTAACCCACAGCCGTTGGCACAATGTCACTCATGCCTCGCATACTTCGAGGGATGCGGGGCTTTTTTTATGCGCGCGAGTACCATTCATCCCAGGAGCTGAACAATGAAGCCATCCGACCAATCACCTTGTCGTCACTCGTCTACCACGAACCCGAGCAGCGACGAGGAAGCGGTTCACCGACTGCTGCGCCTGGTTGCACGCTCCGTGGTGCGCCGGCTTGCCCGCCAACAGGGTCTGATCAGCGATGATTCCCCCACGCCGAGCAGAAGACCGACACCATCAGCAGGCAACCCGGGCAGTGATGCTTAAGAGTCCCACGAAGTGCGGCATATCCTAGGAATCGGCATAGCTCTCGCAGCTGCCGTTTCTGCCCATGTTGGCCCGGATCGGTCACCTCGGCGGCTGAACGTCGGGCCTATTCTTCCAGCCTCGCGCGGTGCGGGGCGGTTCGTGTTTCACCACACGGCCGCCTCGCATGGGGCGGCCACTTAGCCATTGGAGGTCGCCTTATGTCTACGCAGTCGAAGCTCAGTGTCCGCCAGCAACAGCGGTTCGTTCAAATGCTCCCAGTGATCGAGCAGGTTGCCCACCGCGCGTTTCGCCATCGCGATCCCGACACGCGCGAAGAACTGACCGCCGAGGCGGTCGCTGCGGCGCTGGTGATGTTCGCCGCGCTGGCCGGGCAAGGGCGCGAATCGATCGCCTACGCCACGCCACTAGCCCGCTACGGCGTGGCTCGGGTGCGTGACGGCCGACGGACCGGCAGCTCGAGGAACGTCAACGATGTCGCGTCAGCGACTTGTCGCCAGCAACGAGGTGTGACAATCGAGCGGCTCGATCATCGCAGCCGCGACGGCGAGGGCTGGCGGGAGATCGTCGTCGAGGACAAGAACGCCGGACCCGCCGAAGTTGCCGCCACCCGGATCGATTTCGGCGATTGGCTCGGGCGGTTGCCGGCCCGGAAGCGGGAGATCGCCGAGACGCTCGCTCTCGGCGAATCAACCGGCAAGACGGCCCGCAAGTTCGAGGTCTCCGCCGCGCGGGTCAGCCAGCTCCGGCGCGAGCTGATGGACTCGTGGCAAGCGTTCGTCGGCGATCAGTCGCTGCGCCAGCACGTGGCCACCGAACTTTCGGCCGTGCAGAGCGTGCTGGACGGACTGCTGGTCGACCGCCCCCGGCGGAACATTTTGCGGCGTCCCCGATAAGCGAGGTATCCGATGCAACTTCTCGTTGAACCGGGCGGCTCGGTTCGCTGCATCTATAGCGAGCAGGTCGACTTGTCTGCCCTCGGCCGTCCGACGATCCGGCGTGGCTCGCACGTCGAGCCGACTGAAGACGGCCGTTGGACCACCGATCTCTCACCGGTCGATGGTCCCATGCTGGGGCCGTTCGACTGCCGCAGCCAGGCCCTTCGCTTGACCGACGCCAAGTCGTTCCGTTATCGTGCAAGGGTTATTGATCGTCGCCGGTGTCTTGTGGCTCGGGGGGTATCCGATCTACCGTTCCGGTAAGCGTACCGGACCCGGGAAGGGCTGCCATGTCGGCCGTTACCGCGGAAGCCGCCGCCGGTGAGCTACGTTGACGATCACGTGCCGGGCGGTCCGCCGAGGCTGAACAGCCAGTACACCGCCGCCACCAGCGCCAGCACCGCGACCGTGGCAGCGAGGAACCCGATCGCACCGACTCGGGTGATCACCGGCAGTTCCAGTTCGAAGCGATCGAACCAAACGCGGCGCGGCGCCGGCTCGGTGCCCGGCGGCAACGTGAAGGGCGGCACCTCCGGTTCGTCCGGGCCGATCGGCGTGCGCAGGACCCCGTAGAATCGGTCGAGCTGCTCCTTGGACACGCGCGGCGTTAGCAGGCTCACGCCGATCATCGCCACGATGCCCGCGCTCAAATAGCCGATCATCTGCCACGGCAGCGAGAGCTGGTGCAATTCCACCTGCACGACCGCGTCGCGCAACTGGTCGAGCTGGTCGAGCTGGGCGTCATCCGGCGCGGCCTCGGCCCGGGCTTCGAGGAACTCGACAATCTCCCGGCGCAGCCGGTAGCTGAAGTTGGGTTGGTTCTCGATCTCGCGCCGCAACGGGTCGGGCAGATCGCTAATGGCCGTCAGCGGCGTGACGACCGACTCGGGGATCTCGGGCACCAAGGCCGGGTTCTTCTGCATGGCCCGGGGGAGCTGTTCGGCGTAGTGCGCGTTGAAATCCCAGAGCGAAACGCCGACGAAACTGACGCTGCTGGTACCCAGAAACACGGCGAACCCAACCAGCGTGGCGGCCCAGGCCCCGGCCGGCGTAGCGCGTCGCCAGAACAGCCCGATCCAGAACGCAATGCCCATCATCGCCGAGAGCTTCCAGAAGATCTCCAGCCCGGTCACCACGCTTTCGAGGCTGAAGGCGAACAAAATGCCGGCGGCCACCACCACGATCGACACGCCGCGCCCGACCCACATGTAGTGGCGGTCAGTCCCGTCGGGCACGATCACCTTGCGGTAGACGTTCTCGGTGAACAGGGCCGAGCAGGCGACCATGAAGGCGTCGCAGGAACTCATCACGGCCGCGAGCATCGATGCGATGAACAGCCCAACCAGGCCCGGCATGATATCCGGCAACAACTCCCGGGCCATCAGGCCGTAGACGTGGTCGACGTCGATCAGTTCGGCACTCCCTCGGGCCATGTAGAACGCCAGCGCGGCCAGGCCCGTGATGACCCAGGCCACCGTGCATAGCCGCTTGATGAACATGCCGTAGGTCATGCCCACGCGGCTTTCCATCTCGGTGCGGCCGGCGGCGGCGAGGCTCATCGTGTGGGGCTGCGTGCCGTAGCCGATCAGGCCGTTCAGCGACACGACGATGATGAAGAACAGCGTAATCTCGCCGGGCGCCACGAGGCTGAACATGTGGGGATCGTCGATCGTCGCCTTCATTCCGGCCATGCCGCCGACCGTCCACAGGGCGAACGGCAGGATGAGGAACGAGAGGATGATCGTCAGCACGCCCTGGATGAAGTCGGTGGCGATGGCCGCGCTCAGCCCGCCGGCCACGCCGTAGATGAGGAACATGACGGTCATCGCCCCAATGGCCCAGGCCGGATCGATCGCGTGGCCGGAGACGGCTTCGATCATCGCACTGGAGCCCTTGAGCATCACGCCGATGTTCACGGTCAACTGGAAAATGCCCACAATGGCGTAGAGCATCGCGACGTTCTGGTTGAAGCGGCACTCGAAGAAGTCGGCGCAGGTGACCGCGCGCATCCGGCGGAACATTGGGGAGATCAGCCAATAGAACGGCGTGCAAAACAGCCAGAGCCACTGATACCAAATGCCCGACGCGCCGGCGCGATACGTCTTGGCCGACACGCTCACGGCCTGATCGGAATGGGTACCGGTGCCGAAGTTGAAGAACATCATCATCACCGGGCCGAAGCGGCGATCGCTGATGAAGAAGCTGGCCGCGCTCTTGACCTTCCGCGCGGCCCAGGTGCCGATCAGCGTGATGCCGATCAGGTACAGCACCACCATGCCCCAGTCGATGGCGGTAATCCCCAGCATTTCGGCGGCGAACAGCATACGCGGCAATCTCCGTTGGAACTGACTGATTCTGCAGTTTCCAGGATCTTGTGTTGCAGATGTGTTTACTGGGCGGAGACTTCCCACACTCGCGCTATCCACCCAACAGCAGCGGCTGAATGTGCCGGGCACACACGTTTTGGCTCACACGCCGCGGTTCGCCCAGGCAACTGCTCCATCCGCATGCCCAACGGCTCGTCCGATGTGGCTGCTGCTCAGCCGAGCCACTGGTCAAAGATGGCATCCAATCCGGCCTCTTTCGGCGTTCCGCCGAAAAGCACGACGCGGTAGTTGAGCTGGAGCGGCTCACCCTTCTCCATCGTCCACGGCTGATCGAGGAAATTGAAAGGCGATGGCGAGAGGTGGCCGTAGTCGCGTGTGAACCAGGGGCAGTTGCCTCCGAAGTTGGCCGGGTGGTTCATGATGACGATGCCTTCCGTCACCTCGGGGTGGAACCGCCGCTTTCCGAAGAACCCGCACCATTTGGCAGTCTTGCCGTAGGTTTCTCGGGCTCCGATTCCGCCTTCGGAGTTTATCAAGGTTCCACCGTAAGGCGGGGCGATATCGGGGGCCGCCCGCATGGCGAAGAAGGAATGTTTCGCGCCTTTGATCGAGACGTCCTCGCCAGCATGCAACAGGAAGGAGCAGTCGATCAGCGTGCGCCGAGCATCAAGGACCTCGACGCGATAGCGACGCTGATCGTTGAAGGGGTTGCTTCCCTCTCGCTCCCAAACGCATTCTTGGGAGAAGGTGACGGCACCGTCGGTGGCAACATCGTCCAGCTCAAGCGCGACGGTTCGAATGTGGCCCGACTTCAGTCCGTTGTCGCCCCAATAGTTGCCGCCGTTGAGCGGATCACAACCGAGCCAAAGACCGCGATGATGCGGGTAGGGCAGCGCGCTCTCGGTGGTCAGTGAGAGGCCAGAAAGTGGGCCGGCCAGCGGATAGAAGTAGGGATACTTCAGCGACGGCTGCGCGCGGTAGCCGATCGCGCGAAGGTTGTCGAGCCGCACTTGGATGCAGCCGTCCTTCTGGTAGGCGGTCAGGCCCTCGGCCTCCGGGACGGGTTTGGGGAAGTCGGCCGCCTGGGCAAGCGAAGGCAGCCATGCGGTCGCAGCCGCGCCGGATGCGGCGCCCACACATCCTCGTAGAAAATCACGTCGTTTCATCATCTTGCTCCATGTTGCTTCGGGTTGACGAAAGTGCTGTTGTGGAATGCGACGGTTAACCACCCTGCCAGGCATCCTGGTAGTTGAACTTGCCGTCTGGGTGATAGAGCCCAGTACTTGGCTCGATCTTCTTCAGCGCCACTTCGTGCAGCCAGCGCTGAACTTTGCTGATGGTGTAGCCGGCGATCTCGGCGGACTTTTCCGCCTCTGCAAGGCCCCGGCCGGCCTCGTTGGCAGCGCCTGCTCCCGCGAGAGTCAGCAAGGCAGCGAGGATGGTGAGCAAGCGTCTCATCGTTTGGACCTTTCGTGAAGTTGAAGTAGTGCATTCATCAGCGCGGGGCTGCCGGTAATGGTCTCGTAGTGGTCATGTCGATTCGTCGCCCGCGGCAAGGGCAGGTCGTCACTCAGGAAAAGCGCGATGCTCTGGCGGGCATAAGCGTGGGTCCGGGTCAGGTACACGTCTTCCCCACTGAGTTCCTCGGCGCTGAGAAGCAACTGAATGACGCTTGCCAATTCGCCGGGCTTATGCAAGTCATCGACGTCCAATGTGGCATGCACGTACTGATCGGCGGCAGCCAGAATCTGGCGGCGGTAATTCGCCGCCAAATTCGGATGGCTGTCGCGAAGCTGTCGGAGGCGGGCATTACAGCAACTGGCCATGTCGGCGTGCGTGCCGTACCCGTAGCCCGACGCCCAGAGGCTGGTGTACGGCCGGTTCATGGCGCGGGAGCGTGGCCGGCCGGTCCGGCTGTCGATGGTGGCCACGAAGCCGCCGCCCGACTTGATCTCATGCGGCAGTTGGTGGAAGTGGACGTCCTGCCGGAGGGCCAACTCTCTCATGCGGCGGGCCAGGTTGTCGTCCACTGCCGGCGCCGCCTCCCAAAGGCAGCGAGCCAGTTCAAGGTTCGACCTCGGCCACGCGATCTGCCGATGGCCCGAATCAGTCCCAGCCGGTAAGTGGCCGGATTCAGACGCCGCCATGTTGCGCTCCATGCGAGCGACCAGGCAACGGATGGCGATAGGCAGTTCCGGGCGACGTTTTCGATGTGCGTTCTCCGGCCGCTGGTAGGCATCGGCCCATGTGGCGATCATCTGGCCGACGTAGCGTGGGAAATCGGCTCCGCGGCCGGGTCCGTGCCGCGACCAATGGGCGTGGCGGCTGAAATCCCCCGTCTGTTTATCGGCGATCTGGTGATCCCACAGGCCAAGGGCAAATCGCCAGCAGGCATCGGGAGCTAGCCGATAACACTGGCCCCAGTAGGCCCATTCGCCAAGGATCTCATGGGTGTCTCTGCCGGCAGCGGGGCCTTCTGTTGTGAAGTCCCAGTAAAGGTGCTCGCCCCAGGCCATCAAACCCGTTTGCGGGCTCTGGCAGTGCGTGAAGAAGAACTCCAATGCCCGGTCTGCCTCCTCGGTGTAGGTTGCCTCGCCGGTGACTTGCGTCAGTCGGTAAAGAACTGCGTATAGGCCGGCACTAGTCTGCGGATTGGCACCGCGCGGGGAGCGGTCGCCGTTCCTAACGCCGGGGATACTTCCGAAGGAACCGATCTTCATCGTCTTGCGGTCCAGGGCAGAAGCGAACAGCGGGGAGCGTTCCGTGCCATAAGTGTCACGTCCCCGCGAGATCATGGCATCAGCGTATGCCCGGACCACAGCGAGATAATCGGGCGAGTCGGACGAACGAGCCCCCGTTTGCGCCAGTCCACGTACGGGGCAAGCGCACCAGAAGCACGCAAAAGACAGTATCACGAAGCTCAAACGGGCCGCGTTCATTGGGTGTTGCTTTCGGTTCGGCCAGCGACTTCTAGAGGTTGGGCTTGGGGCGGGCGTTGTCAGTCGGAAGCCACACTTTGAGCGACTCGATAATCGTTGCGTAACGAGTGTCTGCGGCGAGGTTGTTCCATTCGTTGGGATCGTGCTGGTGGTCATAAAGCTCCTCCGTACCGTCGGCATACCGGATATACCGCCAGCGTTCAGTCCGGACGGCGTGGTTCTTGTATCCGTAGGTCATCAGGGCCGGCTGTTTCCAGCGCTTTTCCGGGTTGACCACGAGATCGGCCGCGCTGCGCCCGTGCAGTTCTGGATGCTCCGGCAGGCCGCACAGTTCAACCAGGGTCGGAAATACAGTGGTCAGGTCGATCGGCTGCCCGCAGACCTTGCCGGCCGAATGCGTTTTGTGCGGATCCACGATGATCAGCGGCACGTGGTTCGTCTTCTCCCAGAGCGCGAACTTCTCGATGTGATCCTTCTCGCCCAGGTGGAAACCGTGGTCGGACCAGAGGATAATGATGGTATTGTTGGCATACCCGCTTTCGTCCAGCGCCTCGATCAGCCGGCCCACGGACGCGTCCGCGAAGCTGCAGCAGGCGGCGTAGGAATTGATGAACTTCCGGTAGGAGCCGGGCTGTTGCCGTTCGGTTTTCATCATGCCATTCCAGAACCATTTCTTCGAGCGCAACAACTTGCCCGCACCGCTCGGCAGGTCGTCCCAGTCGTTTTCCTTACGCGTGGGAAGCGGCAGTAAGTCGTCGTACACGGCATGGTACTTCGGCGGCGCGAAGAATGGCGAATGCGGCTTGAAGATGCCGCAGGCCAGGAAGAACGGCCGCTTGTGGTCCCGCGCGAGCACGTCGCAAGCGTAACTGACCGACTTAAAGTCGATCGTCCTCGTCACTTGATCATCGGGCGGCCAGGGGCCCCAATCGGTGTTGCGCGAACCGTACCAGTGGGGGCCGTTGAGCTTTTCCTTCGGCATGTATTGCGGGTCCATCTTCCTGAACTCATGCCAGGCATCTGGATCGTTGAACGCACCATCGCGATGATGGTGATAGATTTTGCCGAACCCGGCCGTATAGTAGCCATGTTCGGCGAAGTATTCCGGAATGGTGAGATGCCCGGGGGTCGCGCCACGCCAGTCCGTGGCGTTGCCGTAGATGCCCGTTCGGTGCGGTCGCAAGCCGGTCAGTACTGCGGCGCGGGAGGGATTGCAGGCAGCCGAAGCGCAATAGGCGCGGCTGAAGACGACGCCTCGATTCGCCAGCGCCCGAATGCGCGGCGTTTTGAATGGCCGCTCCTCGCCGAACAGGGTGACCGCGTCGTTCATGTCGTCGATGGCGATGAACAGCACGTTGGGACGCTCCGCCGGTGCCCGCTCCCCCGCGGCTACCGCGACCGACACGGCCGTCGCGGTCAGACCCGCGGCGGCGGCAATCATCACTGAAATCCGGACGCCATTCATCAAAAGGCTCCCGTGACCCGCTCGAGCTGTTGTTTCAACCGCTCGACGAGTTCCGAGTAGTCGGGATTGGCGATCTCGTTCTTCCGCTCGATCGTGCCGGGCTTCAGATCGTAGAACTCTTCGGCCAACAGCTCGCCGGTTGCGAAATCGACCCATCGCGTATAACGGTAAAACTGGTTGCGGATGCTGTAGCCCATGTTCCGCGGTGGCCGCCCGGTGAAGTCATACGACACGGGTCTGGGAAACTGGGAGATGGCGAATTCCTTGACTTCGGCGTTTCGGTCATCGAGCGCTTTTGCGAGGCTCTCGCCCTCCAGCGCCGCGGGTGGCTTCAATCCGCACAGCTCCGCCAGCGTCGGGTAGATGTCCAGGAACTCCACGGCTCGATCAATCACGGCGCCTTTGTCTTTCTGCGCGGGGTGGGCAATCAGCAATGGCGCGCGCGTGGCCGTGTCGTAGTTGGTCAACTTGCCCCATAGGTCTTGCTCGCCGAGATGAAAGCCGTGATCGCCGTACAGCACGATGGTCGTTTTTCTGTCGAGTCTCAGCCGCTTCAGTTCGTCCAGAACGCGGCCGATCTGGGCGTCGACAAACGACGTGGCCGCGTAATAACCGTGGCGAAGCTCTGCAATCTTCTCCGGCGCGATGGGACCGTCGTCCGGAACATCGGTATACCCCCGGAGTTCGCGCCAGTCGTGGCCCGCGATCTCTGGCGCTCCGCCGGGCATCCGCGCGAACGACGGCTCGGCCAGATCAGTTCGGTCGTACCAGCCCCAGTATTTGGCCGGCGCCGCAAAGGGCAGGTGCGGCTTGCGGAAGCCAACGGCGAGCAAAAACGGTTTGCCTGAGCCAGCGAGCTGTCGCAATTTGCGGACCGCGGCATCGGCCACTTGCCCATCGACATGTTCGTTGTCGGCGACATCGGCCCGTTCCGTGGCGGCGGCCTTCCCGCCGGTCCGATTCTCTTTGAGCACGTAGGCGTCCCGCTTGGTCACGTGATCGAGTTCCGGATCGTCGCTCCAGGAGGGCGGGTCCTTGCTGGGCCGCCCAAGGCCGTGATAGATTTTGCCGATGGAATGCGTGAAGTACCCATTCTGTTTGAAGAGTTGCGGCAGGGTAACGACATCCGGCTTTTCGTCGCGGAAGTGCTTGCTGAGTCCCCATACCTTGATCGTGTCCGGACGCAGGCCCGTCATCATGGATGCCCGCGAGGGATTGCAGATAGCAATCTGGCAGTGGGCGTTGCGAAAAACGGTCCCTCGCTTGGCCAGGGCATCGATGTGGGGCGTCTTTGCGAGCGGATCGCCAAACGCGCCGGAGCAGTTGCGCAAATCGTCCACGGCGATCAACAAAACGTTGTCCGCCGACCGGGCCGGGGCATGGACGGTCAACCACGCCAGAAGCGCGGCGACGATGAGCAGGCATCTTTTGTTTGAGGAAAAGGTCATTTCTGCAGCCAGTCGGGTAGGTTGCCATCGCCGGTCAATTTGGCCTTCCCCTCACCCGTTTCGAGTAGCCAGCTTAGATTGAACCGTGCGATTTGCGAGCCTCCGGCTTCGTAGTTCAGGTAGATCCAGCCTTCGCTGGGCGTGCCGGGCCGGCCGGCGTTCATGGACGAATAGGCGAACGAACCCTCCGTTACCAGTCGCTTGAGCGGCCAGGTCTTGCCGCCATCGAAGCTGGCCCACACGGTACCAAGCTTGCGCCCACCGGGGCTGTCGCAGTTGCTGTACAGGAGGATATCCTTGCCCTTGATGGGCAGGCGCACCAGTCCAGCCATGCAGCCGTAGTTGGTGTCCTGCGGGCCGTCGGGAAGGATTTCACAAATCGATGCGTCCTGCCACGTGGCGCCGCCGTCATCGCTGTGGGCGATCCACCGCCGCCGCGGATTTTTGCCTTCCGGCGCCCAGTGCCGGCGCGTGTTGTAGTAGACCGTACCATCCGCAAGTTCCGCCAACGTCGCCTCGCCGGTACCGAACTCTGGGAAAGGCTCGCTGGTTTGCCACGTCTTGCCTCCGTCGTCGCTATAGATGGCATTGGTGTAGTGCTTCGGCCACAGGCTGGAGGCGTTGCGTCCGGCGTAATAACGCGTGGGGCGGAGGAGTCGTCCGGCGTGCTTACCGTGCCGGAGGGTGATGCCATGTTCGTTCATGTGCATCGAGGGGACGTTCCCGTTCTTGTCCGGTTTGATTTTCACATCGATAGCGGTCCAGACCTTTCCGTGGTCCTGGCTACGGTACACGGTGAGCGGCGCCGGGGGGTGACCTCCTTCCACGAAAGCGAAGATGTCTCCGTTCGTCTCATTGACGGTAACGCCGCCACCCATGAAGCCCTTGCCGATGAGGATATTGGGCTCCCACGTCTTGCCGCCATCCTCGCTGCGGCGGACCACCACGCCGTTCCAGACAGCCAGCACGGTACCGTCAACGGCCACGGCAACATTGGGAAAGCGGCCGCCTCGCTGAAGTCGCTGGGTATCAAACGCGGCTTCGCCGGGGAATGGATCGAGTTCGCCTTCCATCGGCGGCGGCTCCGCCCATGTTTGCGACGCGCACGTGAGCCCGGTCAGGGCGCCAATGATCACAAGGTGGCAACAGCGGTTGCGTTTCATCTTCCTTCCTCCCAGGCTCGGGGTGTGGTCAGTCTTCGATCAAGGTGATGTCCTCGTCCGGCTTCTTGTAGTTCTTTCCGGCGATGTACGCCTTCGTTTCGTCGACCATCTCTTGTGTAATCTTGTAATGGTACGTTCCGTAGTCCTTGACCTTGAGTTCCCCGACCCAGAAGAATCCCCACTTGTCAAAGAAATCGGTCAGGTCGGTCTCGCTCACATCACAGCAGACCTTCATGAACTGGAACTGGTTGCGGATCGACTCGTTGCCAGTGCCGGCGTGCGGGCGGTTTCGCAGCTCTTCCATGACGTCGGCATAGAAGTCGGGCTTGCCGTGGCGGGAGAAGTAGAGGTGCAGTTGCCAGAAGGGAACCAGCTTCTCGAACGAGCTTGCGGTGAGGTACGACCTTTTGGGCTCCGCCTCGACGATCTTCCTTCGGGCGTCTTCGTAGTCGTTCTGCCGGCTCAAGCGGCTCTCGTTCCCCAGCTTCTGGGTCGTGTACATCGAGAAGAAGTTGCAGCTCACTTCGGTCATGCCGCCCCAGGTCAGCTGCGGGCGCATTTGCAGCACGTGGCCCGCCTCGTGGCAGAAGCCCCAGCAGGCGTCGCCGCGCGTGACGTTATCCGGGTCGACCACCTTGCGCATGGTCTTCTTATCGCCCCGGTAGGCCACACCGTCGCGGTCGCGGAACATGTAGAAGTGGTAGTTCACCCGCGCAAGAATGCGGTTGCGGGGCATCTTCTCGTACTTGACCAGCCCCATGAACGTGTAATGGTGATGCAGGATCTTGTCGTAGGCCTTGATCAGCTCGACACCCTTGCCTCGCGCGTACTCGTTGAACCACTCGACCGGATAAGCGACCTGGATGTGCCGGCCGCGGGCGTCCAGAACGGGGCTCACGGCGTCGTCGAGCAAGCGGTCCCAGTCGGCGTTGTCGTGTTTGGTGATATCGAAGTATCCGTTGACCTTGCCCGTGGGGAAATGAACGGTGATTGCGGGGGCCGCGTCGGCGTCGTCCTCATAGTAACTCAGGTAGGCGTTACCGCCCTTTTTCACCCGAATCAGGTTCGGCCCTTCTTCGAGTTCGAACTTCTGGCGGCGAAGTCCCCATCCCTCGGTTCTCTCCGCGGGTTTGTACATCCAATCCGGGATCAGCAGGGCAATCTGCCTGCCCTCGGTGGGCCCGACGAGGACCACGTGTTCGCCCTCGTCCAGATACATTCCAGTGATATTCTCGTAGCGGCTGAAGCCGTCGCCCAGTTTGATAGCCCGATCGAGGGCACGGGGCGACGGATAGGCCTCATAGCTCGCTGCGCGGTACGTCGTGTCGTACGTGCCCGCAAGCAACCCCTTGGCAACTTCCTCAAGCAAGGGGCTTCGGAAGCCATTCAAGTCGTCGGCCGCGACTCCGTCTCTTAACCGGCTGCAACTAGAATCGGCAAACGGCGCCATATCGGCCCGGAGCGCCTCGAGATCGTACGCGGCGTGGCAAACGCCGGCGGTCCACAACGACAATAGTAGTGAGAAAGCGGCTGGTTTCATGCTTGGCGTGTCTCCTAGCGAGATTGTTGGTCGATTGCCTCTTCGTGCTCGCCCCACCCATCTCATTTGCGGGCTTCAGGGGGCGACATCTCGTCGGTTTCCGCGAGCTTGAACCGCACACTGACCACGGAATGCTTTTCTGGCCCAGGGATGTGCTTGCAATAGGTGGTGGCAATGAAGGTTCCGTCGGGCAGAAGTTCCAGGCCGGGGTAGCCGTGGTCGTAGGGCTTCTTCTTATAGTAGCTGTGCAGCAGCTTGATCCGGTACTGCCCTTCGCGGTCCTCCGCGATGTCCTCATAAGTGCCGACCCACGCCACGAAGTTCCGCTTCCTGTCCCGGCGCGCGGTGCGCTCGCGGAAGCAGATCACCAGCCGGCCGTCGTGCGAATATTTCGCGCAGTGACGGTCGCCGGTCAAGGACAACGGCAGTTCACGCGGCTTGGACCACGTCTTGCCCTCGTCGCGCGAGAAGATCACGATCGAGTTCCGTCTTCGCGCATTCTCACGCATCAGGCAGCACAGTTCCTTGCCGTCGGGCGAGCGGATTACGCAGGGTTCGCACACATACGAACCGGGCACGGAGCAGATCACCTCCGGGTCGGACCAGGTCAACCCGCCGTCCGTGGAACGGGTCTGGTAGACCCTGCCGGGCTGGTGATAGAAGCCCAGGTAGCTGCCGTCCTTCAACTGAATCATGCTGCTGAACGTCATGACGCACTCGAAACCCAACGGCTCCATTTCCCTCCAGGTCTTGCCACCGTCTTCACTGACAATGCGCGGCATGCCCTGTCGTTCACCGTCGGCCTGCTTGAAGGCGGAGAAGACCCAGAGACGCGCCTTGCCGTTTGGATCGATCATGCGATAGATCGACGGGCAGTTGTGGTGGGTCTTGTACGCGTCCGGCAGGATATCATCGATACGAATCCAGGTCTGCCCGGCGTCCTCGCTGACCGCCATCGGCCCACAGGGACCGCCATGACCCGCGGTCCACACGCAGAACATCGTCTTGTTGTCGGGCATCAGCAGGGTGGTGGGATGCCCCTGATAGATCTCTTTCGTGCCGAAGGCGATCACGACCTGCCGGCCCACCTGGTCCGAGACGTCGATCATCGGGATGGTGACCGTCCGGTGTTCGGTTGGCCGACACGCGTCGGACGGCGGCGGTTCTGCAACGCCCATTCCGGCCAGGGGAAAGGCGAATGCAACGGCAATCAGCATCGCAAGTGTGAGGAATCTTATCATGCCCGGCTCCTTTGCGGTGGTTTCGAGGACCGCCGAGGTGGTGCCTCGGTGGTAGTCTTAACGGAGAAGTTCCAGAACGATCACCTCTCCCGAAACCGAGACGGGAGAGCCGGGGGGGTGGGTTAGGGCAGCCACCCCGGGACAACCTTGAGGCTGTCCCGGGGTTGGCCATTCTGTCGCCGGTTACACCTTGTCGACGGCTGGGATTTCGAAGCCCGGCCGCTGCGGATCGAACACGAGCTTATTGGCCTCTTCGGCGTGATCGCCCGTGAACTGCTCCTTGTCCGGGTCGAACGTGAGCCACGGGCCCACCATGTACTGGGCCTCGTTCTCCTTGATGCCCACACCGTCGCGCATCATCTTGTGCAGTTTGAGGAAATGCTCGCGGGCTTCCGGCATGTCGGAGTCGAGGGCCTTCTCGTTGAACGGCGCCGGCTTGCCGATCCGATACGAGTTGTTCATCAAGTGCCCGACCACGCACGAGTAGTGGGCCGCTTTCATGTCGGCATTGGACATTTCGGGCTTGCCGGCGCGGGCGGCCTTGACGAAGGCGCCGAAGGTCCCGCCATCGGTGATTTCCACCGCGGGGAAGTCGACCCGCTCGCCCTTGTCGCTGCCCTTGGGGTAGTACGTGCCGCGGTCGTCCATCCAACCGCCGTCCTCGAAGTAGAACTCGTTCATCACCTGCCGCGGGTAGCCCTTGAAATTGACGTTGCGGACATTGAAGAACACGTACTGGCCATTGGGGTACTCGGCGATAGCGAACATCGTGTTGGGCGTTTCACCCTGATCGTCCCACTGGAAGCGGTTGCCCAGCGCCATCGCGCGAACTGGGTGGGTCTGATCCTCGTCGATCGCCCACTGTGCGACGTCCAACTGATGGGTGCCCTGGTTGTTCAGGTCGCCGTTGCCGGTTTCCCAGAACCAGTGCCAGTTGTAGGGGTGGTAGTTGCCGTGATACTGCTCGATGACCGCGGGGCCGCACCACATGTTCCAGTCCAGGTTTTCCGGCGGATCGGACGGCTGCTTGAATCCGATGCCGCCACGGGGCTTGCAGCAGTAGCCGTAGGCGATCTTCAGTTTGCCGAACTTGCCGTCGCGGATGGCCTTCATTTGGGCGGCGCGTCGGGCGTCGCTCCGCTGCTGGGTGCCGTGCTGGACGACTGTCCCGTATTTCTTCCACGCCTCGAGAGCGACGCGACCCTCGTGGATGTCGTGGCTGGCCGGCTTCTCGACGTAGCAGTGCTTGCCCGCCTCGGCCGACCAGATGACCATCAGCGAGTGCCAATGGTTGGGCGTGGCGACGGAGATGGCGTCTAGGTTTTTATCGTCTAGCGCTTCGCGGACATCGGCCACGCACTTCGGTTCGTTGCCACCCCGGTCCTTGACGGACTTCTTCCGCCCTTCGGCCCTTCGCATGTCCGGGTCGACCAAATAGGTAACCTGGCAATCGTCGTTGCCGGCGAACGCACCCACGTGCGCGCCGCCCCGGCCGCCGCAGCCGACGACGCCCAGACGCAACTTTTCGTTCGCCCCGAGCAGCTTGCCGGAAGCGCTGGTCCCAGCGATGGTGACATTCGTGGCGAGCCCCGCCACGGCGGCGCTCTTCAGAAGATCTCGACGTGTGTAACGACTCATCGTCTACTCCTCTTTGGGAAGTGGGTGGTGGTCGGCGCGGCGGGAACACCTCGCCTCGGGAACGCTCGGCCACGGTGGGTGTTGTGCCGGGGACGCCACTGGCGTCGCCCGACTTGGGAGCGCGGCTTCAACGGACGCACCGCTCGGTGGGTTTCATTCGCCGGACGGGCGATCACGCAATTTCCATCACACAATCTCCAAGGCTGATTCTACTTGCCATACAACTTCGCGTCAAGCGTCTGTTCACGCGGGACACCGACGCAGCCGCCCGCCCCTCGCCTAAGGGGATCGGCTGGAGCTGCGGCCCAACGCGGCTGCCAATGCAACTTTCTTCATCGCATCCCGCTCCCTTTGGCGATCGGCAGATTCAACTGTCCCCTCTCCACTGCCCGCGCAGCGGAATAGCAGGGGAGAGGGCAGGGTGAGGGCTGGTAAATTTGCATCTGCCGATCACCTTTGTCGAATTGCATTTGCGATGGTCGGTGCCGCCGGGCGCCTTGCTCCGCTCAGTCTCCCTCAACCCACTCCAGCGGAAACCGCGCGAAGGTGATCTCTTCAGACCAGGGCCAAGTTACGTTGTTCTTCAGATCGGGTTTGACGTCTTCCATATCGCCGCTTTCATAAAGGCACCCGATCGAGCCGTCCCCAAGTTCTACCAGATCGCTGTAGGCAGCCGGGCCCTTGTGCAGCACGCGCGCAAAGGGCCATGTCTTGCCGCCGTCGAGGCTCATGCGGATTGTCAAGTTCTTGCGACCCGCGTGGTTTGGCTCCGGCTGGCTGGCCGGATTGCAGTGGAGCAAGATCTTGCCGTCATTCGTGTCGATGATGCTGCCCTGGCAGCCGGGGCATACGAAGTCCTCTCTCAGTTCCGTGTCGTGCCAACTCTCGCCGCCGTCGTTGCTGTAGGCGAAGTACCGGTGGGGCTCTCCCCTGCGTACCGTCAACACGATCGAGCCGTCTGCCCGTTCCGCAGCCATGAATTCGCCATGGACGAGCTCCGGCGCGGGATCGCCAAACGTCCAGGTCTTGCCAGCGTCATCCGAGTAGATGAAGCGGCACCCCTTCTCGTCCTGCCAAGTAGCTGGGATGCATAGCCGGCCCTTGTGTCGGCCACGGGCAAGCTGGATGCCGTGTCCGGGACTGCTGGCGCCGCGTTTCCTGATTTCGCGACGCTCGCTCCACGTCACGCCGTCATCCTGGCTTGTCATCACGAAGATGGGTCCCACGCCGCGGGTGAAGGCCAGGTGAACGGCACCCGTATTACGGTCGACAATCGGTGTGGGACAACCGATCCGTTTGGTCCCTTCTTCGGTGACCAGTATCTGTTCAGACCACGTCTTGCCGTCGTCGGTGGAGCGCTTGAGCACGATGTCCACATCCCCCCAATCGTTGCGGCGGTTCTTGCGACCTTCGCAGAACGCGAGAATCGTGCCCTTTGTGGTGACCGCCATGGCCGGGATGCGGTAGGTGTGATACCCATCCTCGCCGCTCCGGTAGACGGTTGTTTGCTCAACACCCCGCGTCCCTTCGGCCGCCTGGCCGTAAACGGCCGCGGCGCTAAGCACAACGGCGCTTGCGATGGATAAGGTAAAAGGCGTTTTCATCATGCTCTTCTCCGGTATGCTTTGCATCATTTGTTTTCCGTCAACCACTGCACCGGGAATCGGGCGAAGGTGATCGTTTCGTAGCGGAACTTCGGACCACCTTCGTACAGGCAGCCGATCGTCCCGTCAGGCAGTACGACCAAGTCGCTGTAGGCGGCCGGGCCCCCGTGCAGCACGCGGGAGACGGGCCAGGTCGCGCCGTCGTCGCGGCTGAGGCTGATCGTCAGGTCCCGGCGTCGCTCCCCCGGCCCGATCGGCCCAGAGTGGAGCAGCACCTTCTCGCCATGATGCCTGACGATACTGCCCTGACAGTTAGGACAGGGCAGATCCTTCTTCAGTTCCGACTCGGACCAAGTCGCGCCGCCGTCGCTGCTAATGGCAAACGCGCGACAACCCCTGTTGCGAGTGTACTGGCGGATGTCCAAGAGGATGGAGCCGTCAAAACGCTGGACCGCGATGCACTCGCCCATCTGTTCGTCGGTGATCCCGCCCCGCTTCCAGGTTTCGCCCTGATCGTCGGAGTAGATGATGAAGGCATGCGTGCTCTTCCGTCCGTCCGTGTCGACGACGGTGAAATAGCTGGGGATGCACAGCCGCCCGGCGTGCTCGCCGTCCTGAATCTGGACGCCGTGTCCCGGCCCGGTGGCCACCCAGGGAGCGTCGGGGGCCTCGAGCACGTCGGTAATCTCGCGCGGCTCGGTCCACGTGGCGCCGTCGTCGTCGCTGGTGATGATGAAGATGCGCTTATTGTCGCGGCTATACGCCAAGTGGACGACACCCGTCTGGCGGTCAACGACCGGGCATGGGTTGCCGATGGTGATCTTCTCCTCGCCCCCCTCCTCGTGAATGACGCGCTGGTCGGTCCAGGTTCGGCCGCCGTCGCCGGAGCGTCGCATTAACATGTCGACGTTGCCGTGGTCGTCGCGATTGAACTTACGCCCCTCGCAGAAGACCAGCAGCATCCCGGTGGGCGTGGTGACGATCGCGGGGATGCGGTAGGTGTGGTAGCCGCCCTCCTCGCGCGGCGGCACGCCGCGTTCGAAGACGGCCGTCTTTTCGACCTCCGCCGCGGTGGCCGGCGTGTAGAACACGGACAGTGCGAGTCCGGACGCGATGACCGTGACCATCAATGAACGCATGATACTTGTCCTCCCGGTGCGGCTCGCGATGAAAATCTTCCAGCGACGGTCACGGCAGGGCGATGCTTGTTTCGTCCGCCGACACACTGAGCCCATGCGCGCGGAACCAAGGAAACATGTCGCGGCCCATGGCGTGGCTGATCACGGCCACACAGTCGTGCGGCGTGTACGATTTCAACTTGCCGGGGACGGCCAACTTACGCTTCGCGCAAAAGTACCGGGCCAGTGCGTCCGGTCGCTGCTTGCGCAACTCCTCCCAGATCCACATGGTCTTGCCCCACTGGACGGTGCGCGGTACGTCCTTGCCAAATGCAATGTCATACTTTCGCATGTCGGGATCATGCTTGCGGGCGGAGCGGATCGTGCCCTCGATGGCTCGCCGACCTTGCTCGCCGTGTCCCAAGCATTGTCCGACCAGCGCGCCGACGTAGGTGGCGATCGGCTCGTTCCACATGGGCTCGGGGAAGGGATGCACCCAGGAATGGGTTGCCTCGTGGCCGATCAGTTCGACCATTCCATACTCTTTCTCCGGGAACCCGCCCCACCAGACGCCGACCCCGATGTGACTGCCCGAGGAGAAGCCTCCGCCACCGGTGGGCAGCAGCAGCAAGGAGCCGAGCATCCCTTCGGATGGGGGCACCCCAAGCAGTTCTGTCATCACGGGCACGACCCGTTCGTAAAGGTCGAGGACGGATTCCGCCTCGCTCTTCATGTAGTCATTGAAATGCAGCTCGATCGACTCGTGCTTCACCACGTTGTCCACTTCCGCCCAGCGGGCGTCATTGGGCGGCCGGGTGGGATCGACTTCCTTACCGGCGGCCAATCCAATCAGCAGCGGCCGGACCCACTGGGCGTTGATCGGATCACTCGCGTCCGGCTGGCGACCGAACAGAGCGCGGGAAGCGACGAGTAACCGCCCGCGGCCCACCGGGCGGCTCGCCATCACCGGCTCCCCATTGGCATCGCGTATCAGAATCTCCCACGATTGGGGCGAGTCCAAGGCAATGGTCTTCCTGCCGCGGATTTCGACCTTCTTCGCGCCAAGTTCACCCACCGCGGTAACCGGCGATTTCATCTTCACGTCGGTGAATTGGGCACCGAATGCGGTCGCCATTTCATTCAGGTGATAGACGTTCTGGTCACGGAAGGTGGCCCGATTTCCCAACAAGGCGACCCCGCCACCCTCTTCGAGAAACTCCCGTACCGCGCGAACGTCTTCCGGCAGGTAACAACAGGGTGTGCCGCCGGACATCAGCACCAAGAGATTGGCGTTTTCCAGGCTGCACTTGTGCAGCGTCATCCAATTCCTGGCGTCCTTGTTCCGACCGCCTTGGAGATACTGTCTGAAGAACCGTCCGTCGGCGTAAAAGGTGAATTGGTGCGACAGGTCGGTCACGGAGTGGACGACGGTTTCGGCACCGCCGGGCGTATCGGCCGCCGAAACACCCGACATACCCCGACTCATCGCAACCAACGTGACGATAAGACTCGCGCACAGAAAGGTGCAAATCCTATATTCAACGTGTCGTGGCATTCGCATGGCGAAGGAGGGTATTCTTGGAGGGAAGGTGGTTAGTGGGGTTCGGCAAGGTCGCTCGCGGCAGTTGCCGCCCGCGAACCGTTCCGGCGGCGGGACGCAATCCAATACGGGAACCGCCGGCCGGCTACTCCGCGGTTTCCACGTAATGCTCGAACGCGTCGGCGATGTTCGCTTGCTTCTCGTCGCCGCGGTGCAAGTAGACACGATACCGGAGGGTGATTGCGTCGCCTGCCTCGATCGTGTGCTCTTCCTTCATGAACGGGTTGGCAGCGAACAGCCCGTAGGTCCGCACGTGCCAGTGCGTGGGAAAACGGAAGCTGCTCGGGTGGTTGAAGATGGCGATGCCGACCGTTTCACCGTCCACAGGTCCGTGGTAATCGACCCAGGCCGCCTGTTTACCCCACGCGGACTTGTCGGTCTGGCCTTCATTGTTAATGATCTTACCGCCCTTGCCTTTGTCGGGCCGCATGGTGGTCGCCGTACGGATACCAAACGTGCCTTCTTTCGTGCGGCCAAAGTTCACCGGACCGTTGTTCGCCATGATCGTGATGCTGAAGTCGATCCAGCGGGCGTCGCCGTTGCCGCCGAAGACCAACTTCCGCTCGTCCTGGCAAACCTCCTTGCCGTCCGGTGCTTTCCACGCATTGTGCGTGACAATCGTCGCCGTCTTCCCGCCTTCCACCTTGGCGAACTCCAGGTGCTCGATCGTTCCTCGGCTGTCACCTTCGAGCCAGAAATCGACACCGTTGACCCTGCCATGGGTGAACCACAGCGAGCGGTGGTGCGGGTGGTCGTGGCTTTCGCCGGGGTGCTCGGCCATGGGGTAGAAGCGGGTCATCGGCTTGCCTGTCGGCCCGATGATCGGCCAAACGACCGGCTTGCTGCCCGAGCGGACCAGATACTCGGCGAACGGCTGGCCGTCCAGCTTGATGACCACACCCGCATCATTCCGCTCGGTCGTAACTTCGGCGGAGGCGATGGCGACGAATGTTAGGGCAACGACGCAAAGCACACTGCGGACGATGAATCGGCGTTTCATGGTGGGAACTCCTGGGGGTAGGGGAATCCGGTGGGAACGAATGATGCACGTTTGAGGCGGGCACCATGGCTCGCCGACGGGCAACCAAGCACATTACCCTCATCCTACTCGTCATACAACACGCCTGTCAAGCGGCCGACAAGGATTTCTTCCGCATGCCTGGTTCACTCCCCGAACGCGACGTTGCCGGCCTCAGTGGCGGCGTCGTCGGCAACGTCCGGACCGGCCTGGATCGCTCGCCGTGTCGCGGTGAAATCGTTGCCAACGATGGAAATCCGTTGCGTCGCCTTTCCTTCCAGGAGCAAGAAAGGGCTCGTCGGGCCACGCGGACGGCAACCGCGGATCATCGCCCCCTCCACTTGCCGCAGGCAGACTACCGCCCGGGCGGCAGCCGTGCCCTGCGCCGCCAGGTCGACGAGGCTCAAGTCCCGGACATCCTCGACCATCAACGCGGGCCGGTCATCGACCTTTTTGAACGCCAAGTCCAGGTGCTCGAAGCGTACGTTCTCGGCGTGCCGACAATAGAAGCCATAACCAGGGAGTGTGCCGAACATCTGGAAGTGCGGGTACGAGTTCACCTTTTCCGGCACTTGGCGCAACGCGTGATCCGAGCCCCCCCCGCCCCGGCAGTCGAGCCGGATGTTCTCGAGCGTGAGGTTGCGGATTGGATGGCCGGGAATCCCCGAGATCGGACAGCCGGCCGCGCCCGCCCCGTCGGCCTGGATATTGCTTAAGATGATGTTGCTCATCGCGCCGACGGGTGCCTTGGGCGCGCCGTCGACGACGGTGCGGCCACGGTCACCCAGGCGGATGAAGATCGGAACACCCACGTTGTGCATGTTGATGTTCGAGACGGTAACACGGTCCATGACTCCGCCGTCGACGTTCAGCAGAGCGATGCCCGCCTTGTTGGTATCGCGTATCGCTAGGTTGCTGATCACGATATTCCGAAACCCGCCATGCGATTCCGTGCCCGTCTTCAGCGCGCTGCAACGGCTGCGGAGCACACAGTTGGTCACGGTCACGTTTTCACATGCCCGGTCGAGCGTACTCTTCAAACACAGGGCGTCGTCGTCGGAGTCGATCGTGCAGTCGCTCACGATCACGTCGCTGCATGCGTCGATGTCCAGGCCGTCGTTGTTGGCATTTCCGTGGTTGAACACGCGTAACGCGCGGATTCGCAGCCGCTCGCACGCCAGGTAGTGCTGCATCCACATGGGCGAATTCCGCAGGGTCAGTCCCTCGACGGTTACATCCCGGCACTGGACCAAGCGGATAACATACGGCCGGGCTCGCCAGGGCTTACCGTGAAAGGCCTCGCCACTCCCGTCGATGGTGCCCCGCCCGCAAAGTCCCACGCCTTCGACCTGCTGCGCGAAGATCAGGCTTTGGCAGACGTACCGGTCGGTGTAGGAACGCAAAGCGGGCTCAATTTCCGGATAGTGCTCGGGATTCGGGCTGCCGAGCAGCGTCGCCCCGGCGTCGACGTTTAGCGTTACGCCGTCCTTCAGGAAGAGCGTGCCAGAGAGATAGGTACCCGGCGGCAGATGGACGGTTCCACCCCCGTCGGCGGCGCAGCGGTCGATCGTCTTCTGGATGGCGGATGTCGAGAGCGTCTTGCCGTCGCCCACAGCACCGTCGTCGCGCACGTCGTAGGCAGGCTTGTAGTCGAACTCGGTCGGACCGCCCCAGCCGACGCCCACCATCTGACCCACCCAGCCGGCCTTCATCCGACCGACATACTCGTCCATCGGCAGCCGCAGGAACTCCTGGGCCAGGCTGCTGGTGGCGAAAACGACAACGCACAACCAACCGACTCCCGTCGCGATTCTCATGGCAATTACCTCCCCAGGAGATGCTCAACGACTCATGAGGGTCAAAACGCCCGAATGCCGCTACAGTCCGGCGGGTATGCTGCCGTCGCCGGTCAATTCCGCCTTGCCTTCGCCGACGTCGAGGAGCCAACTCAGATTGAAGCGCACCACGCGCAGACCGCGGTCCTCGTAACCCAGGAAGATCCAGCCTTCGGTCTGTGTCCCGGGGCGGCCGGAAGCCAGCGACGAATAGCCGAACGCACCTTCGGTGACCAGCCGTTTCACCGGCCACGTCTTGCCGCCGTCGAAACTGGCCCAGACGGTGCCGTTCTTGCGGTCCAGCTTCGGGCCATCGCTTTCGATGTTACTGAAGATCAGGATGTCCCGCCCTTCGACCGGCAGACGCACCAGCCCGCCCATCAGCCCGTAGTTGCCGCCCTGCGCCCCGTCGGGCAGCACCTCGCAGATCGACAGGTCGCGCCAGCTTTCGCCGCCGTCCTCACTGTAAGCGGTCCATCGTCGGCGGGGATTCTCGCCCTTGGGCGCCCAGTGGCGCCGCGAGTTGTAGTAGATCCGCCCATCGGAAAGCTCGGCCAGCGTGGCCTCGCCCGTGCCGAAGGCCGGGAATGGCTCGCTGGTATTCCACGTGCGGCCGCCGTCGTCGCTGTAGATGGCCGTGGTGTAGTGCTCATCGTAAAACTTTGAGTTATTCCCCTTCGCGTACCATCGTGCGGGTCGCAACAGCCGGCCGGCGTGCTCCCCGTGGCGGAGCGTGATGCCGTGCTCGTTCATGCACATCGAGGGCACGTTGCCGCGGCTGTCCGGCTTGATCTCGACTTCCCACGGCGACCACGTCTTGCCGTGGTCGGTGCTGCGGAAGACGCTGAGCGGCGCCGGCGGGTGCTTTGCCTCGGAGAAGACGAAGATGTCCCCGTCGGTCTCGTCGACGACAGCCCCGCCGCTGTGGATTCCTTTGCACAACTCGACCGGCTCGCCCCAGCTCTGGCCGGCGTCCTCGCTACGCCGCACCCACACTTTCTCCCACCCCCACACGGCCAGCAGCGTTCCGTCGGTGGCCACGAGCATGTTTGGCAGCCGCTGCCCGCGGAAGATCTTTTCGCCAAGTTCGAACGTCGGCTCGACGAGGAAAGGATCGAGTTTACCCTCCGCACGCAGCCCGGCGGCGGTCGTTGGCACATCGGCGGCCGGTGCTAGCGTCGCACCGAGCAGCAGGAGGGTGAGGCTGCAGACGAGCAGCAGTACGGGCTTCTTCATGTCATTTCTCCAGCCAGGTTAGTGGGAAGCGGACGAAGGTCAACCTGCTCTTCAGCGCGTCTTCAGGGCAGCAGCGTCGGTGCGATGGTCTGTTTCACTGGCCTTCCTTCCAGCCCCCCGGCGGACCAGCCCGGCAGGTGAATCAGATTCGTCGGCTACAACCAGCACGCGGCATCGCAAGACCCCTGCCGGCTCGTCCGGCAGGTGAATCAGATTCGTTGGCTAGCCGCAGGGGCCAACACCCCACCCCCCGGCGTCCCGCCCGCCGCCTTCGGCGGCGGGCGGGACGCCGGGAAAAAAGGCCGGCCTAGCCGGGAATCTGATTCACCCGCCGGACAAGCCGGCGGGGGTCTTTGTGAACCCCACCACCGCGCGAGCCCCCCGGCGGACCAGCCCGGCATCGTCTATCGCGCCAAACGCTCTAGCGAAAACCTGACGAAGACGATCGCCGTGCGATACTTGTCGCCCCGCTCATCTGTTGCACCCAAGTCTCCGGAGAATTCGGGTGACAGGGGTGTGATTGGAGGTTCACTTGCAATTCCCGGTTTGTCCTACTTGCTTACCGTGATTTCCGCTGAGAACATGTACGTGGGGTCGCCGCGCTCCTCGAGCGTCCTTGCCAATACTTCGATTTTACGGGCCGCGCGACCGGAAAAGCGTTCTTGGCCAAGAACGAACACGGACACCGGCTGGTCAAGATCCACAAACTCGTCGTTCATCAGAATCTTCAGTGACGTCGGGTCGCTCTTATCAATATCAAAGCGCTGACCGTCGTACCGCGCAATGACCTCGAACTCATTGTGCTTCTGGTCGTCGATGACGGCAAGCCAGTAGAACCGGTTATGCGTCACGTCGTCCTGTCGCCAGACAATTCTATCCGGATACCGGTTGCGCGTGAACTTGGCCATCCACGGGAGCGCTGCCGCGTCTTCGCCTCCCATCCAGTGCGCCTTGCCTTCGTATAGCTTTGCCCAGTGCACGTACCCTTTGGGGTCGTCCGCCGCAAGTTGCGCGAGTTGCGCTTTCCACTCAGCCGCGACCTTGTTCCTGTTATAGCTGCTGTCTTTCTCTCCGACATGCAAAGAGAACGGGAGATTCCGAAGTCCGACCGGCTTGGTTTCATTGGGATGCCCGGCCATCATTGATGCCGCCGCGAAGCTGTCAGCCATGCGCGGGGCCAACTGGTAAACGCCGTCGCCCCCCGCCGAGTAACCATTTAGGTACACACGGTTGGGGTCGACATCCTCAAAAACGATCAGGTTCTCGATCAAGCGCCTCAGCATGGGGTCAATGTGTTTCTGGTGCCACAGGTTCCATGTATCGGTAGGCGCCCTGGGTACGAGATAGATGCCCTCCTCGGGCTGGTATAGCACCTTCTGATTCTGCCACTCGCTGTTGTTGGCCCGGGCCGGGACTCCGCCTCCGCCATGCAAGGAAATATAGAGGCTGCGCCCGTTCTTTGGCTTGTCGCCGTAAATTTTGTAGATGAAGCGCATCTTCAGGTCGTCTAGCGTGATAACGCGATCCTCCATTTCCTTGTCTCGTTCCACCCGAATCCGCTTTGCGTGATCGGCCCAAAGGAGGTTCGCTGCCTGTGCGGAGTGCTGCTTCGTAATCGGAACCTTCGAAAAAGGTTGCTCGGATATCGTTTTGCGCTGCGCCGAGGGGGTAGAAAGATAAACCTTTAGAGCATCAACGGCCCGGGCGGACTCTGCCTTGTTCACGGCGGCATCAAGATGGTTGACCGCACTCAATGCCACCATGGAAACACATATGCCGCATACCTCCATTTTCCCGAACATCGATCTTTCCCCTTCTTGTTCTTGTTGTGCTTATCTCAGCCGTTTATGCCCATACACACAAGGGTCAGCCTCGGCAATCAACCGTAAAGCCGCCAGCCTCAACGCCCCCCCCTTGAGCTGCTTCCCACAGTAGATCGCTTGGATCATCTGATCAAATTCAATCGCACCGCTGCCTGCGGCCAGGTCGTTGTACTGCGCCTTGCCCGGACCCAAGCCCCACGACGAAAGCCGGCTTTCTCTTCCATCGCGGCTGAGCCGGATCGTGAGTCGGCCTCGTCTTTCGCCTGGCCCGGGACAGTGGGGGTCCAGCAAGTAGTTGCCAGAGCCTTTGTCGACCGCCAGGACGGATGAATCATTCCTTGGCCTGCTCCTTGTTCTTGACCCACTCAATCTGCTTCTTCGACTTCAGCAGACCGGCAGCCGGGCCGGTATCGATCTCAGCATAGCAAGTGTATTCACCATCTTCAGCCATATTCGCGAAATAGCAGGCGCGGCCCCCACAGCGATAGCCGAGGCCAAAGAGAACTCGGCTCTCCCTGTTGATTGTCAGACCGGAAGCATACTTAACCTCTGCGTTGGCAAGCACAGACTCCTCTTCCACGACAATATCATAAACCCTGACGCCGTTCATCCTCAGGAAGATGCCAAACCCCATTCTGTCGGCGCTTCTCACTCTGGGCTCGATGGTAAGAGCGACATCCTTAATAGCCGGGATCCTGTTGAAAGGGGCTTCTTCGGGATTCCCCGAAAATTGAATCTCAAACTGCGACTTGTACTCCCAGTCCGTACCCTCAGCGTCTTTCAGGAACATCGATAGCGACAGCGACGCATAGGAAACCCTTCCCTTACCGGAAAAACCGAGGAAGGTTCCCTTGTATGTAGGACCCGATGGGACATTCAGCCCACTCAAATCCGCATCACTGCAGCTAAAAGAACCCCTACCCGGCGCCTTGCTTCCACATTTTGCAGGCTTGGCATTTGCGAGTCCTTCGATCGATTCGGCAACTCTCAGCTCCTGGGGAGTCAGACTGACAATCAGCGATGCCTCCTCGGAAGCTCCAATCCTGAAATAAACAGGCACGACCTCTACAGACTCAGCATGACCGAAGCCCACCCAAAACCCAATCAATGCCGGGGACAAAAAGAAAACACATAACGATCTCATGGAACGACGCTCCTTTCGTGATGGAAAATGTGGCAAACACCATGCCCGTACTGGGCGCGATGATGATCGCTCGTAGTACCTCTGTATGGCTAACTCGGTGCTATCACACCCCCGTTCCACACGCGCCAGCGCAAGACCCCTGCCGGCTCGTCCGGCAGGTGAATCAGATTCGTTGGCTAGGCGGCGGTGCGGCCCGCGTCAACCCAGACCCCTGCCGGCTTGCCCGGCAGGTGAACCAGATTCGTTGGCTACGCAGGGGCCAACACCCCGCCCCCCCGCGTCCCGCCCGCCGCTTCGGCGGCGGGCGGGACGCGGGGAGCAAAGGGGGACGCCCCGGCTTCTAGCCGGGAATCTGATTCACCCGCCGGACAAGCCGGCGGGGGTCTTTGTAAACCCCACCACCGCGCAAGACCCCTGCCGGGCAAGCCCGGCAGCACCTAACGCGTCAAACGCTCTAGCGAAAACCTGACGAAAACAATTGCCGTGCGATACTTGTCGCCCCGCTCATAGAGGCAGCCGATCGAGCCGTCGGGCAATTCGACCAGGTCGTTGTACTGCGCCTTGCCCGGATCCAAAACCCAGGAGGAAGGCCAGGTCTTTCCGCCGTCGCGGCTGAGCCGGACCGTCAGCCGGTTCCTCTTTTCGCCCGGCCCGGGGCAGTTGGAGTGCAGCAGCAGCGTGTCGGAACCCTTCTCCACGGAAAGGATGCTCCCCTGGCAGTTGCAGTCCGGCAGGTCCTCTCGGAACTGAGCTTCACTCCAGGTCTCACCGCCGTCTTTGCTGTAGCTGATGGCACGCCGCCACCTTTGTTGGGAATACTGGCGCGACGTCATGATGAGGGTCCCGTCGCCAAGTTCCGCGGCAACCGGCTCGCCAAGCGGCTTGTCCGAGGGCGTGCCGTGCGTCCACGTTTTGCCTCCGTCGTCCGAATAGACAACCACGTTGCGCAGCCCATCGTACTTTGCATCCGGCTCTTCACCGAACCAGGCATAGCAGGGAATGCAGATCCGCCCGGCGTGTTTGCCGTGTTGAAGCTGGATCCCATGACCGGGGCCCGGGGTCATATAGGTTGCGCCTTCGATCAGGATCGACTCGGTAATCTCCCGCGGCGCGGTCCAGGTGGCCCCGTCGTCGTTGCTGCGGGATAGGAATGTACCGGCATACCCCCTGCCCGCGATGGTGCGCCGGAACACCACCAGAATGTCTCCGCTTGCGCGATCCACGACCGGCACGTGGTTGCCGATCCCGATCTTGTCGGTACCGCCTTCCTCGTACACGAGGATGAAGTCGGACCAGGTCTTGCCCATATCGGTGGACCGCTTGACCACCAGGTCGATATCGCCATGGTCGCCGCGGCCGTTCTTGCGTGCCTCGGCGAAGGCCAGGAGCGTGCCGCTCTTCGTCAGGACGATCGCTGGAATGCGATGCATGTAGTAGCCATTGTCGCCGCGCTTCCAGACGACGGTGGGCTCGACTTCGGGCGTGTCGGCCGCCGGGCAGGATGCGGCGAGCCCGGCGAGCATCACGAGGGCGGCAAGAACTGGTCCGACAACTCGCTTGGACATGTCGATTCTCCTCTGGTGGTGGGTGGGGTGGTGGGCAGGTTTGGAGGGACAATACACCGGCGTTGCACCGGCTTCTAGCCGGGCTTGTCCGGCAGGGGTCTTAGCCGACGAATCTCGTTCACCTGCCGGGCAAGCCGGCGGGGGTCTTTGCTAGCAGACACGCCGGCGAACGGCATTCATGTTGTATTCGCTGAACGTCCCTGCGTAGTAGCCGGCCATCCAGATGGGCTTCTGCCCCACGGCGTACGCGGTGTTGTTCAAGAAGCCCATCGCAATATCCTGGGGTGAGTGATCGATCGCCCCGCGCAATGCCACGTGCAAGTGATCCGGCAGTACGGACAGCGCTGCGACAGAGTGGCCCTTCTTTGCAGCGATGCGGAAGGGCACATCGCGCAGGCGGGCGAGCATTTCCAGGTCGACGATCGGATGCCGCTCGACGACGACCAGCACGACATGGACGTTGTACCAGTAGCGCCCGCTTTGCGACTCGGTGGGAATCGACAGGTCGACGGACGGGTTCACCACGGTGAATTGCTTGAGCGCCTCCTTGAAAGTCGGATCGACGTACGCGGAGCGATCCACTTGCGACGCGACGTACTGCTCCACCACTCCGGTGGTGTTATCGCCAATCGAGCGGATCGCAAGCTTGCGCCGGAACTCGCACGGCAACGACGCGGTTCGCAGCGCATGCTGCAACCGGCCCTTTGCCCTGCCGGCGAGCGTTACGGGCGCAACGTCGGGCGTCGTGCTGAAACAGAGCTGGATCTTGTTGCCCGCCACCGAGGGTTCGAGCAAGCGGAAGCCGTCCCCCTCCCATTGATCCGATAGACGCTTCCAGAAATCGGCGGTAAAGCTGTCGTGGGTCGGACGTTCCGACAACCAGCCAGACCACGTATACCGTAGATGGTAGGCGGGGTCGATCGATTCTGCACGGTAGAGGGGTTGCGGCGTCATGGATTTCCAGATTATCCGTTGCCCACGACCGCGGCAAGTGGTCGCCAAGGGCCCCGCGTCAGCGCAAGACCCCTGCCGGCTTGCCCGGCAGGTGAATCAGATTCGTTGGCTATCGTGGCTAGACACGCGCCAGCGCAAGACCCCTGCCGGCTCGTCCGGCGGGTGAATCAGATTCGTTGGCTAACGGCGGTAACCCCGCGCCAGCGCAAGACCCCTGCCGGCTCGCCCGGCAGGTGAATCAGATTCGTTGGCTAACCAGCACGCGCCAGCGCAAGACGGTGGCCCCGCGTCCCGCCCGCCGCCGCCGTCGGCGGCGGCGGGACGCGGGGAGCAAAGGGGGACGCGCCGGCTTCTAGCCGACGAATCTCATTCACCTGCCAGGCGAGCTGGCAGGGGTCTTAGCCGACGAATCTGATTCACCTGCCAGGCAAGCCGGCGGGGGTCTTAGCCGGGAATCTGATTCACCTGCCAGGCGAGCTGGCAGGGGTCTTTGTTCATCACCTGCCGGGCAAGCCGGCAGGGGGCTTTGTGATGGACGGTTACTGTAACTGGAAGTCGAGCACCAGCGGGCTATCGGCGTCGGCGGGAACCGTGGCCGAGAGGCCGCTGCGGTCGAATGTGTTGTACTTCAGCGGAATGCGCGACTCGCGCTGCGGCGGCGATTCCTCCCAACTGGTCAGCGGGGGCGCGCCGATCAGGCTGGTGATCGCCACCGCGTACTCGCCGGGCATGACGCCGTCGCCGTGATCGAACGTGGTCAGTTGATAGCCGCCGTCCGGCTGGATTTGCCCCAGGGCGGGGCGGCGGGGCAACCCTTCGGGCGCCTGGGTGGGGAAGAACGAGATCGTCCCCCCTTCCAACGGCTTGCCCTGGTAGGTGACCGTCCCGCGGACCTCGATCGTGTGCGGGTGCGAATCGCCGCAACCACACAGGGCGACCGCGATCGTCAAGCAGAAGCACGCCGCCGGGGTTGCGGTTGACGTTCGGGACATGGTAAGACGCTCCAGTCTATGGGAGTTGGGCGGGCTCGAAATCGGCCTTATCGCCCAGGTAGACCCAGGTGTGGTAATCGATCGCTTCGTTGATGAAGTGGACGCTGCCGTCAGCCAGCGCCATGTACATGCCGCCGGGATGCTCGCTCTTGAAGCCCGGCCCGGAGCTGGCGCCCACCCAGTTGCGTCCATGATCGCCGTTGGCCAGCCCGAGCATCTTGTGGTAGTTGGGTGGGTAATGGGTGCTGCCGACGTTGTAGTGGCTGTGGAAGAGCATGTGGTGACCCCAGAGGCCGGGCAAGACCTCGCCGAGCAGGAAGGTGTTGCTCAGTCCGTCGCGGCACTCGTCGAAGGTGTAGGCGACGCGTCCGGCGGCGAACAGGCCCGGGGCGCCGTGGTCGTCCGATCCGCAGCGCTGGCTTTGATCGTTACCGCAGTCGGACCAGGCCAGCGGCGTGGTGGGGCACTGGGGGTTGGCGCACGGTCCCCCGCTGGGCACGTAGGAGGCGGCCATCGAGCGATCTTGATACGTCCCGGCGATGTGACTTCCCTGCGGGCAACTACTCGAGGCGAACCGCTCGTGCAAGGCCAGGCCGGAGTAGGGATCGGAGGGGCACGCTTCGATGGCCAGCTGCAAATCGAGGATCACTTCCCGATTGGGCGACTCGCGGGTGCGCTTGGTGAAATCGAGCTTGTCGTAGGCCGCCTGCTGTTCGACCTGGGGCAGCAGCGAGCAGAACCAGGTGTGGCCGTTGTAAATGTGCCCGCAATAGGAGTTGGTCCCCCCGGTATAGGCCCCGGACGGGAGCGAGCCGTGCGCTGTGTGGTAGTTGTGTAGTGCCAGAGCGATTTGCTTCATGTTGTTGCTGCACTGCAGGGCCCGGGCCGCCTCGCGAGCACTCTGCACGGCCGGCAACAACAGCCCGATGAGGATGCCGATGATGGTGATCACCACCAAGAGTTCGACGAGCGTGAACGCCGCGCGCGTTGAATGTCGCGGAATCATGATAACCTCCTTGTGATGAGCAGAGGCGGATTGACGCGTCAAGATAACGTCGATTTTAACTTGTATGGCAAGTCCCGTCAAGCCCCGGCGGCGCGCGACCGGGGGGGCCTCACTCCGCAAGCTGCATCTTCGTCGCCTTCGGTTGACTGCTCCCGTGCAAGTCGGTCTTGACCGGGCGGGGGGTCTTGCCGATCGTCCCGTGGGGGTCTCGGTGAGCGTCGGATGGCTCGACCCCCAACAGCTGTTTCTTTCGCTGCCAGTAGTACAGCAAGTTCCCATAGGGCACGTCGTGCGGGATGGCGTGGTCGATGTGCGGGATGTAGCCCCCCTGTTCGGCCAGCGGGACTTTGGTTTCGAGTTCGGCGTCGATCGCCCGTCGGTCGCGCGCGAGGACGCGTTTGTCGATGCCGCCGGTCATCAGCAGGTCGCGGCCGAACTGGGCGCGCAGTTTGACGACGTCCATTCCGGCGGCCACTTCCATGGGATAAACGCCGCGGATGCCCGCCTCGAGCCACAGCGGAATGAGCTGGGAAACGTCGCCATCGCTGTCGACGAAGCAGAGGTCGACGCCCAGGGAGTGGGCCCGATCGGTGATCCGCCGGTAGCGCGGGAGCATGAAGCGGCGAAACATATCGGGCGAGATCAGCGGCCCACCGCGGTAGCACATATCCTCCCAGAAGAAGATGGCGCTGAGTGGCGCTTCGGCGATGACGCGGGGCAACAGGTCCAGGACCATCTGGGTTTGCGTTTCCATGATGTCGTCAACCAGCGCCGGCTCGTCGTGGAAGGCGTAGAGGGCGCGCTCCGGGCCCATCAGCTCGCGGACGAAGCCGAAGAGGCTCGGCGCGCGGCGATCCTGAAGGACGAGCACGGGGGCGGCGGCACGCCAGGCGTCACAACGCGAGGCCCAATCGTCGGGGAAGCGGCCGGGATCGCCCGGGGCAAAACGCGGCCGCAGCAGGTCCCAATCCGCTCGGGTTTTCACTGGGTATTCGATGTGCTGCGGCATCGACATTTCGTCGGGCGAGGCGACCACCCGCTCGAGCACGCCGAACTCGGTCCAGCGGGTGATGTAGCGGCCGTCGTCGGCGACGGTTCGCCGCGGGTAGCGGGGCCGCATCCAGAGGTCGACCCCGCATTGGACTTTGTTCTCGCACTCGTCATAGAGGTGCGGTTGATTTCCTTCGCCCAGCCCCTCGCGTTGCCAGCGGTGCACGGCGGACGGCCACGGTTCGCCTTCCCAGAGCGGCATCCGGTCGACCGGCTGGAACCGCATGAGGTTCAGGAATCGTTCGTGGGGCGTGGACATTTAGCCGTGGACCTTCTTTTCGATGCGGCGCATGTAGTCGATGCTCTGGCGGGCGAGCGTCTCGGCGCCGCTCGGCGCAATGAGGAAGTTGGTCTCGTTGCACATCGCGTATTCCAGCCTGGCCGGGGCGGAGGCGCCGACCGCGTCCATCTGGTCGCGTAACTGGTGGCTGGTAAGATCGGACATGGGTGATTTCCGGTGGACTTGAGGACTGAGCGGTCTGGCGGATCATCCTTCTGATTGGTCACTGCGACCGGCGGACAAAAACGTGCGGGCCGGCGCCGACATCGCGGATCAGCAGATAGCGGCCGGCCTCCTCGCCCTCTTGCCGCGAGCCGTCGACCGTTACAGTCGCTCCGGACACGTTGCCCTTGGGCATGTAGACGTCGGCCCGCATGTTGCACGGAATCTTGACGGTCATGCGGAACGACTTGGCGCTGGTGTCGTTTTGCCAGTCGATGTCGACCGGGCCGCGCTGGGTGGGGACGGTGCCCTTGGCGAACTTCAGATCGCCGGGGTGCGGACGAACCTTGATCCGCGCGTATTGCGGCTCGAGCGGCTGCACGCCCAAGATGTACTCCTGGATGGCGATCACGCCGCCGATCGAGCTTTGCGGGTGCGATTGGCTGGTGGTGCCTTCCCAGTTTTCGTAGGTGAAGGTGCCGCCGTCGACGATGATGTGGGCCCAATTCCGCCCGCCCTCCGGTTCGGTCAGGTACTCCAGCAGGGCTTCGTCCTGATCGTGTTCGCCATAGGCCCGGATGAGGAAACGGATGGTCATCGGGCCGGTGCTCCGGCCTTGCCGCTTGACCGCGGCCAGTGCGCCGCGGGTCTGGTCGTCGCGGGTGAAACCCAGCGCAAGCGGGAGCATGTTGGCCTGTTGCGAGGTTTTGGGGCTTTGGGAGCCGTCGGCGTAGAGCCCGTCGACGTAGGCTGCTTTCTCGTCGTTCCACAGGTGGCGTTGGATGGCGTCGCGGATTTGGGCCGCGTACTGGGCGAATCGTTCGGCCTCGTCGGGGCGGTCGAGCGCCTCGGCCAGCCGCGCGATGTAGAGGTAGTTCATGTAGGCGAAGCAGCTCAGCACGGTCCGCTGCGTGGTCGTCATGTCGTAGCCGAAGCGATTGGTATTGGGCCAGTCGACGATCCCGGTGGAGTAGCTTGGTCTGCCCGCTTCCATCGCGCAACCGCCCCAGTCGATCAGGCCCGACTCCTTGTTCTCGGAACGCTTGTTGTACTCGCCGGTACGGACGAGGTGGTCGAAGATATCGGCGATCAGTTCCGTGTCGCCGGTCTCCATGTAATAGTCGTAGGCCCACATCACCCAGCTTTGTGTCCAGTCGGGAATATCCCGCCTGCCGCCATAGGGGTAGACCGCGTTTACCTGGCCGCCGGGCCACCACTTCTCCTGCGAGTGGGCGAACTGCCGCAGCGCCTGCTGGGCCAGGTCCCGCTCGCCGAAGCACTTCATCGCCGCGATGGAAGTCTGGTAGCTGTCGTTGGTGAACTGGCCCTGCTCGCGCGTCGGGGTATCGACGTAACATTCGTGCGAACCGAGCATGGCCGACCGCTTGCAGAGGTCCCACACGGCGTTGAGCATGTCGTCGGAGCACTTGAAGGAGGACTGCCCGGGGTCGACCCGGTTGTGGCGGACGACGATCCGCATGTCGGCCGGATCGAACTCGGCCGGCAGGTGGTACTGGCGGATGACTTTGGTCTTTCGCCCGTCGCGCTCGACCAGTTGGCCTGGCTCGATCGAGACGTACCGCAGTCCGTGATACCAGAACGGCTCGAAGACCTCCCGGCCACCGCGTAGGGTGTACTCATAATCGAGCCGCGTGCCCTGGTCGACGCCGTCGATTGTGCCGTCGGGCTTCGTTCGGTAATCACACTCGATGCGCATCACGCTGCCCGGCTCGCCGCCGGCGAAGGGGATCTTTGGTCGGCCGGCGTAGACTTTCCCGAAATCGGCGAGGAAGACCTCATCGCGGAGCCGATGCACGTCGACCGGCTCGACCTCATATTCGTCCACCACGGTTTCCTGCGCGGTGAGCGGACGGGTCCACGGCTCGGTCGGCTGCGGGCCGAGCTCCGCCGCGGCCGACCACCCGGAATGGCCGTCGTCCGGCCGATTCCAGCCGTGCGGGTACTCGCGCCCATCGATGAACTCGTAGGGGATACCCTCGCCGTTGCGGCGCCAGGGCTTGCCCTCGACGACCCACTCGGCGGGCCGGCACTTCCACGCCTGGTCGCTGCCGATGGTCATCGAGCTGCCGTCGGCGAAGTCGATCACGGCCTTGCAGAGGAACCCCGGTCGGCCGGCGGGCCGGCCCTGACCGCCGCGGAACCAATGGCACCGCGCGCCGAGCACGTGCTCTCGGCCGGCCTCTAACAACGGCGTGACGTCAAACGTCTGATAGTATTGGTACTCCGGATTCTCGAAGGCCTGGCCCTTGCCCACGAGTTGCTCGTCAACGTACAGCAGGTGATGGTGCATGCTCGACACATACAGCCGCGCTCGGGCGATGGGCTTATCCGGCAGCGTGACGGACTTGCGGAAATAGTAGTGCTGCAGGTTGCCGGAGTTCTTTGCCTCGGCCCAGATGTACTTCGCTCCGGTCCAGTCGTCGTTGCCGAGCAGTCCGATTTCGAACCGGGCGGGCTGGGACCACGGTCCCCAACGGCCGTCGGCATCAGCCGTGCGGACCTTCCACCAGCAGACGTCGCGCGAGGCGAGCGGCTTGCCGGCGTAAGGGATATAGGCAACACTGGCCTCCTCGACTTTGCCGGAATTCCAGCGGTCAGCCTTTTCTTCGGTCAGTCGATCGGCCGAGGAGGCGACCAGGATCTGATAGGCCGACTGCACGGCGCCGGGCCTAGAATCCCGCGGCAGCCAGGAGAATTCAGGGGTGGGGTCGCCGACGCCAATTGGGCTCACGCGATCCTCGACCGCCAAACTCGTCGGGGCATCGGGGGCGGCGGATTCGGCGGCCAGAGAAAGTCTGGCGGGAGCGACACCGGCGAGAGTCGCCAGTGTCAGCAGCGGCAAGACCATACGGCGCAAACTCATGAGAAAACTCCTTTCGCGCAACGGGTGGGGGATATCGGGTTGGTTGCCGACAGCCGACAACGCTCGTCACCGTGGCGTGACAGCGACTGAGACTTGGCGAGGCTGTCTGTCCCAAATGATAGTTGTCGGACAAACCGCCGTCAACCACCCGCCCATGCGGAAGCGGGCCCGGGGGCGAAAAGGAACTTGTGCGGTTCGGGGGCTGCGGCTTGTGCTGCTGGTCGAGCGCAGCGTCCCGCACACAGAAGGAAACAATCGGAATCAAGGGGCTTTCTCTGTTGGCTTCGCTCGCTCGGTTCCCTTCGGTTCCGCACCAGCCCAGAGGGGGGGCCGCGAGGGGGCGGCCAGAGTTCGGCCTGCACCCTCGCCATTCGCAAGGCATTCGCAAGGCGTGCCGGGTTGCACATGTGGCTCGCTGCGGCTATCCTGTCACACAAGAGTGGCCGTTTATCCCAAATCGGGAACCTCAAACACAAGCGGAGCCTTTTCAAGCGCCCTGTCCGAATCGCCGCGGAGATTGGCCGATATGTTGAAAACCACCATGATCCACGGTGCTTGCCCCTCCAAAGAGCGGGTATTGACGGCCATCGCTCGCGGCAAGCCGGATCGGGTGCCGCTGGACATTCAGACCAACTCGGCCGTGTTATCCCGGTTGCATCGCGAGTTGGGCACGCGAGATCATCGTGAACTGTTGCGCCGGCTGGGCAGCGACGTCGTCGATATCCGCGGCCTGGTCGATCCGGTTTACCGTGGTCCCGTCCCGGCTTCACGCGATTTGGGTGGGGGCGTGCGAGAGAATTACTGGGGTTGGCGACAGAAGCTCATGCCCACGGCCACCGGCCCCGAGGACTCGTTCGTCGAGTTCGTGCTGGCCGGTGCGACTTCCATCGAGGACTTCGAGCGGCATAGCTGGCCCGAGGTCGACTGGTTCGACTTCTCCGACATGGCCTCGCGGTTGGACGAGTGGCAGGATCTTGCCGTGATGGCGAGCGGTCCGAGTGTCTTCCAGCACCCGACATTCCTCCGCGGGATCGACAATCTACTGATGGACATGGCCCTGCGGCCGAAGATGGCTCACTGGCTCATGGACCGCTTCACGAGTTTCTACGTGGAATACTTCGACCGCATGTTGAACGCGGCGGAGGGGAAGATCGACATCTTGCGGATTGCCGACGATTTGGGCACGCAGCAAGGGCTGTTCATCAGTCCGGCCATGTTTCGCGCCTTCTTGAAGCCGCGCATCCAGCGGCTTGTTGACATGGCACACCACCATGGACTAAAAGTGATGTTCCACTCCTGCGGCGCCGTTCGTCCATTGGTGGAGGATTTGATCGAAATCGGCGTGGATATTCTGGACCCGCTGCAAGCGGCGGCGAAGGGGATGGACCCACGGGAATTGAAGGACGCCTACGGCAACCGCATCTGCCTGCACGGCGGAATCTGCACGCAGCACCTGTTGCCCCACGGCACGCCCGCGGAAGTCCGGGCGGAAGTGCGGCGGCGCCTGGAGATCTTCGGTGCCGGTGGCGGCTACATTCTGGCCCCCTGCCACGTTCTGCAGACGGATGTACCGACCGAGAATGTCCTAGCAATGGCCGAGGCGGCCATCTGCCCTGACCACCGCGCCACTCGAGTCGCTGCCAACTGGTAACCTGGCAACGCGTCAGCCTGAAATCCTCGAAAGAATCCACCTATGTCTCACCGCATCACCGGCCTGATCGCCGCGCCGTTCACTCCGTTCGACGAGCAGGGAGAACTCGTGTTGGACGCCATCGGGCCATATGCCCGATTCTTGTCCGAGCAAGGGCTGGCCGGGGCGTTTGTCGCGGGCACGACCGGCGAGGGAATGTCGATGACCACGGAGGAGCGACAGCGGTTGCTCGAAGCTTGGACGGGCGCCTCGCCCGAGGGGTTTCACGTGATTGCCCACGTAGGCCATACCTGCCTGGGTGACTGCCGGCACCTGGCCGCGCACGCCCAGCGCAGCGGCGCGGCGGGCATCGGCGTGATGGGCCCCTGCTTCTTCCGCCCGGCAACCGTGGAAGCATTGGTCGACTGGTGTGCAGCGGTGGCAGACGCGGCCCCCAGCTTGCCGTTCTACTATTATCACATGCCGGTGATGAGCGGCGTAAACCTGCCAATCGAACCCTTCTTCGAACAAGCCCGGCGCCGCATCCCCACCATGGCCGGCATCAAGTACACGCACGAAGACCTCGACGAGTACGCCCGCCTGCTGGCCGCCGCTGACGGGCAGTACGACATCTTCTTCGGCCGCGACCAGTTGCTGCTCACGGGACTTCAGGCCGGAGCAGTGGCCGCGGTGGGTAGCACCTACAGCTTCGCCGCACCTTTGTACCTGGATTTGATTTCGGCCTGGCGTGGCGCTGAGATGGACCGCGCGGCCGGGCTTCAGCAGATTGCGTGTGACATAATCCGCGCGTGCCAGAGCACAGGGGCCGCGGAACTGGCGGGGCTGAAGGCCGTGATGAACCTCGCCGGATTGCCGGTCGGGCCCGTCCGCCCGCCGCTGACCGAATTGACCGACGAGCAGCGGAGCCGCTTGCGCGAAGAGGTCGAGCCGCTGCTGGCCGCCGGCGGCTGTACGACTTCCACATCACAAGAGTAATTGCCCCGGCGCGTCGGTTCGCTCGCCTCAGCGAGATCCGGCGGTTGATTCGCTTCCAGTCGTGGAGATCATTTCATGCACCTGTTTGTCCTTCCCCTCGCACTCACCCTTTCAGCGACGCTCGGTTCTGGGGCAGATTTGTCGACGCCGGACCCCGTAACGGCGACCACGGAGATGCTCCGCTGGGAAGAACTGCCGCCGCTGCCCGACGAGCTGGGCGTGGCCGGGCCGTTCGTGGGCGTGGATCGCGGGGCGCTGATCGTCGCTGGCGGGGCCAATTTCCCCAAGCCGTACTGGCAGTCGGATAAGCAGTGGCTCAGCGACGCCTGGGTGATGACCCGCGACGGGACCGACGGCCCATGGCAGTGGACCGGTGGTCTGTCACTCGACCGGCCGGTGGCCTACGGGGCTTGCGCGAATACCGACCATGGCGTGGCCTGCCTGGGCGGGACGGACGGCGAGCAACTCTTCGACCGCTGCTTCCTGCTGCGCTGGAACGCGGACGAGCAACGGCTTGAGCAGTCGGCGCTGCCCGATTTGCCCGAGCCGTGTGCCTACGGCGCCGCCACGACGATCGGCGCGGCGATCTATCTGGCCGGTGGGCAACGTGACCTGGGGCTCGACTCGGCGATGAAGAACCTCTGGCGGCTCGACCTCTCCGCCCCGCGGGATGAGTGGCGCTGGGAGACCCTTCCCCGGTGGCCCGGGCCCGAGCGCGCGTTCAATCTGACCGTGGCCCAGCACAACGGGTTTGATTGGTGCGTGTATGTCATCAGCGGGCGCCGCCAACAGCCGGGCACAACCGGCGTCGAGGGGATCGATCCCTTGGTCGACGTCTGGGAGTTCAACCCCAACCGTTTCGCCCGCCAGGGAACCGGAAGCGATGGCAACTCGCCGTGGCGTCGTCGGGCCGACGTGCCGCGCTCGGTGATGGCCGGCACCGGGGCGGCGGTCGGGCAGTCGCACGTCTTTGTTCTCAGTGGCGCCGACGGAACGCTGATGCCTCGGGCCGGGGAGTTGAAGCTCGATCACCCCGGTTTCCCCCGCCGTGTTTGGGCCTATCACACGATCACCAACACCTGGATCGATGCCGGCCGCTCGCCGGTCAATCAGGTCACCACGCCCGCCACGCGGATGAACGGTCGGATCATCCTCGCCTCGGGCGAAGTGAAACCGCGGGTCCGCACGCGGCAGGTGTGGGCGATCGAGCCGGTGGTCACCGCGCCGGCCTTCGGCTGGGTCAACGGCACGGTACTGATCGGCTACCTGGCGTCGATGCTGGCCGTCGGCGTCTACTTCGCGCGGAAGAACAAGGACACCGACGACTACTTCCGCGGCGGCAAGCGGGTGCTCTGGTGGGCGGCCGCCTGCTCGATCTTCGCCACCATGCTCAGTTCGATCACCTTCATGGCCATCCCCGCGAAGGCCTACGCCCAAGACATGGTCTACATGCTGGGCAACTTCATGATCCCGGTCGTGGCCCCCATCGCCGTGTACCTGGCGTTGCCGTTCTTCCGGCGGATCGACGCCACCAGCGCCTATGAATACCTGGAGAAGCGATTCAACCGGCCCGTCAGGCTGTTCGCCAGTGCGTCGTTCACGCTGTTTCACGTGTTCCGCATCGGCATCGTCCTCTCGCTAGCCGCGTTGGCGCTGACCACGGTCACGCCGCTCACCCCGGTCCAGTCGGTGCTGATCATGGGCGGGCTGAGCATTGCCTACTGTACGCTGGGTGGGGTGGAGGCGGTCATTTGGACCGACACCATCCAGACCGTCGTCCTGCTGGGCGGGGCGGTGGTCTGCCTGACGCTGCTCGTCGCCGGCGCGGAGGGAGGGCTCGCCGGCTTTATCAACACCTCCTGGACCGAGGGCAAGCTGAACGTCGTCAACTGGCACCTCGATCCCACCAGCGCGTCGCTCGCCCTTTGGGTGGTGATCCTCGGCGGCATCGGGCAGAACATCTCCTCCTACACGGCCGACCAGGCGGTCGTGCAGCGCTACATGACCACGCCCGACGAGCGGCGTGCCGCCCGCTCCATCTGGCTCGCCGCGCTGCTGTCGATCCCCGCCACGTTGCTGTTCTATCTGATCGGGGCCGGCCTGTTCGCCTTTTATCAGGCGCACCCCGAACGGCTCGACCCCACCTTCATGACCGACCAGATCTTCCCGCTGTTCATCGCCCACGAGGTGCCCGTCGGAGTTGCCGGGCTGATCGTGGCGGGCATCTTCGCCGCCGCGCAGTCGACCGTCTCGACCAGCATGAACTCGACGGCCACCGCGGTGGTGACCGACTTCTTCCGCCCGCTCAACCTGCTGAAGACCGAGCGGGGCTATCTGAACTGGGCCCGAGGGCTGACCTTTTCGTTGGGCATCGTTGGCACGCTGCTGGGGCTGCTGTTCGTGCAGCCGGATATCCGCTCGCTGTTCGAGCAGTTCGTTATGGTGATCGGCCTGTTCATGGGCGTGCTCGGTGGGCTGTTCGCCCTCGGCGTGCTGACCCGCCGAGCCAGTGGTTGGCCGGCCCTCGTCGGCGCGGTCGGCGGAGCCACCGTGATGGGCCTGCTGCCGCTCTACACCCGAATCAACGGCTACCTCTACGCCGCGATCGGCATCGCCATCTGCTTCTCCCTCGGCTACCTGCTGAGCCTGCTGGCTCCGCCACAAAACAAGTCGCTCGACGGGCTGACTATCCACTCGGTCGACACGGCTGGTTCGTAAAGATCAACGCGCCCGCCAACCCGCCAGGTCCACTGGCAGCGCGTGCGCTCGTCACCTGGCCCACAACGCTGGCGGTTTGGGCTCAAATTGGCTCGCTTACGCGCTGTGTCTGCTCGTCGAGCAGTGGGGGCGCCGTTGGCTTCGGCCGACAGCCACCATTCTCTATCGACCGTCCAGCAATCGAGCGAGTTCTTGTCCCAGCCGCGGGCCGCGACAATTCTCCACAATCACGTTGCCTTCCCGGTCGAGCAAAAACAGGGCCGGGATGCCGCGGATGCCATACCGGGCGGCCATCGACATCTGGTTCGCCGGATCGTTATCAACCACCACCGGCCATGGAGGCTTTTCCTTGGCGAGATACGTCCGAAGCGATTCAATGTCTTGATCAACACTGACGGCGATCACCTCGAAACCCCGCTCGTGATACTTCTCCCAGTTGGCGAGAATATTGGGGATTTCGGCCCGGCAGGGACCGCACCATGTGGCCCAGAAGTCGACGAGGACGATTTTGCCGCGTACGTCGGCCGTGTCGATCCGCCGCCCATCGAGCGTGACGCCCACGATCCGCATCGGTTGCCCGGCCCCCCCAGCCACCGCACCGCCGTCGGGCGGAGGTAACGCGGGGGCGGCTTCAAAGTTAATGGACTTCTCCCCATCGGGATACTCGGCACTGATCGCGAAGATTCGCCAAGCATCGTTCTCTTGGCGGAAATGCAGCTTTGTTTCGTGAAGCGCGCCCGCGGCGCGGACGCGGACGGGGATCTCCGCTATCTCGTTCTCGACCCGAGGCTTGCCCACGATCAGGGAACCGATTCCGCTGGCCGGCCGGGGCAAGTGCCCCAGGGGCGAATCCTCGCCCTCCATCAATGGCCGCGCCTTGTCGGTAAGCAATTGCCGAGCCGTCTGGCGATCGACGCTCCGCAGGTCGGCGAAAAACAATCGCGCCGCTGCGCTGACCTGCTTGGCCGCGGCTGACTTGTCGGCCGCCGGCCGCGCCTCGGTGGTACCCTCGCGAGACGCCCGCTCCGCTTCGACGAATGCCCGATCCGCCGCGCTAAGCCGCTTAAATGGAACGCTCAACTGTCGGCCGTCCGCTCGGCGGAGCAGCACATTGCCGTCCTCGACGTCGAGCAGTTCGGCAGAGACGCTGAATTGACCCGTGCTGTCCCTCCAAGTACGCAACGGCTTCCCATCCGGCGGTGCTGCTGTCAAGAACACCGCGCCAAACGCCAGAAGACACCCATACCGCTGGAATCGCACTGTCATGGCCTTTCCTACCTCCTTTGAATGCGACTCACTCATTGTCTTACCCCACCGGGGCACCTCTTGTCCTCGGTACGACCGAAGCTGCCGATACTCGCTGCATCACAACAAAACAAGACGGCTTCCGCACATGGCGGTGCCCGCGGGCGCACTTTCCATCCTCAAGGGTGGTAAAGGCCACGTGGCTGGCGACGCACCGTTTTCCACCATACCTGCAAGAATTAGAATTCGCTGGCGTCCACGGGCAACTGGTCGCGACGGTTGCCCAGCCGGCGATGGATTTCCGGGTCGATGGAGAACTGAATCATCTGAACCGATCCGTCGCAGAAGACCACCTGGAAGCCCGGTGCATGGGCGCTGCCGAAGATGAACTCGTTCCCATAGCCCGGCCGATCTCGCAGCGGCCCTCCGCGGCCGGGGTGCGTGTTGCGATGATTATCGTTGTCATAGCCCACATACAGGTTCTCGTTGTCGGCGCCGTCGTAGCCATTCAGGTAGCTGTCGGGGTTGAGGTATTTTTCAGCGATCATGTAGGTATTGCTGGCGCCGTCGCGAACGTGGGCCATCTTCACCTCGCTCCGCTCATAGGCGATGCCGGTGTGGCCGCTTGTGTCATGCCAGCCGTAGCTGGGATCGTCACCGGCGGCAATGCTCGAGGGACCGGTGGAGATCTGGCACACCGATTGATCGCCGGCGTTGACCGCGTAGTCACTTCGCCCGGCATAGGGCAGGTGGAGCGAGGACGATGTCAAGGTCTTATAGCGGGCGCCGTGGTAGTCCGGATACGGCTTGGCACGTCGGCGCGTCGGGCAGTGGAATAGCGGGATAGGCGTGGCCACGCGCTGGATAATCGCCGCGTTGCGTTCCGACGCGGAAAGCTCGAGCCCGCTGTCTCGGAGGTTCTCTTGCTCCAGATGATCCAGCAAGTTGTAGAAGAATCCGCCGGGCTGATCCTTGCCGGTTCCTCGTCCGGATCGCCCACGCAGGTCCATCCCCAGCCGCCAGAGGGAAAGCGGCCGTGTGCCTCAACATGTGAAAGCGTCGCCAGTCCCAGTTGCTTCAGGTGATTGGCGCATTGCAACTGACGGGCCGACTCGCGCGCACTCTGCACAGCCGGAAGCAGCAACCCGATGAGGATGCCGATGATCGTGATCACCACAAGTAGTTCGACGAGGGTAAAACCGTGTAGGGGCCGGCGACGGAAATGAGGTACAGGCATCCTTCTGCTCCCCTGCGGTGCGTTTGGGTGCGGGATTGCTCGCTCACGGAGGCTGTCAATGGGCGCGCTAAAACCGGCCAGTGGAACGGAGGCAATCGGACAGGACCAGACGTCGCCGAAACCGCTTCCCGTTCCCAAGGCAGTCGACATTCACACCAGTCATCATCCGGCATTATCTTGTGCTACAACCTTTTTGTCAAGCCGATTCCGCTGAATAGGTCTTAACGGAGGGACGCCCAAAAGGATGCACCCTAATGCGTTGCAGGGAAAAGGTTTACTGCTAATGAAAGACCCTCGCCACGGCCCATGAAACCCGTATGATCTGACGGAATTGACTCGGTTTTGATAGGGCCCGCTAGTGGCCGACATGCCCGCCGAGAACGCGACATGCGTGCCGTGTGGAAGCCGATCGAGATTGCTGCGGCGAGCCGTCACAGGCCGAGGCGGTCAGGCATGGCTCTCCTCGAAACGCGCAGCCAGCAGGGCGTCGACCGGCGTGCCGCGGGCGACCACTAATCGGAAATTCGTCTCGCGACAGGTGGCAAGCAGTCGCTCCAGTGTCGCTGGCGGGATTTCGGCCGGCAGGTCCCAGACAATGTTGACCGTTCGATGAGCGGCTGCGCGGGTGACTTGGCGAACTTCGAGAAAACCGGCCAACGAGTCGAGCAGTTGCGCGCAGTGCGGCGGCTCGCCCACGATGACGAAACCGTAGCGTCCAAACCACGCCGACTCGAAAAGAAAGGCCGTGTCGAACGGAAACCCTTCGGCGCGGAGGGTGACCTTTTCCAACGACCAGCCTGACGGCACATATCGTGGCAAGCGGGCTAGGAACCGTTCGCGCCACGGGTCCCTATCGGCGAAGAGAATAAACGTTTCACCTTTACGAACCGCCTGCTCGAGGAACTCTCGTGGCGGCCGTCGGCCGGCATGGCGGACCGAGTGCGACTTGGAAAAGAACGCATCAACCAGCCGGCCCGAGAGCGGCAGCGGCAAGTAGCAATCAAACGTGGAGTTGAATCGGCGGAAGTAGTCGACCACCATCAGTCCCGCGGCCAGGACAACCGTCCAGCGGGCCAGGAACAAGTTGAGCCGATCCAATCGGTTGGCGTGAGCCACGTCGCGCATGCTCATCGCGCGGCTTGTTCGCGCGACCGGCTGCCCGTTGTTATCGGCGCGGATGGGGAATTTGTTTTTCGACGCTTTCCCTTCGGTCCTTTGCACTTTGCCGGCTTGTCGGTAGGCGTGGAGCGAGGGGTTATCAGGGGTGGCCGCTTGTTTGGGTGCTTGGTCGGGAGTTTGTTCCTTATCGGCGGCTTCCACGCGCTTAGCTTGCTGGGCCTGCTCGGAGAGCCCGGAGTCGGATAGCTGTTGTTGCGGAGGATTTCCGTGTTGGCCCTGTTCCTTGGTGGCTCGCACCTCTGGCTTGAAGTCGGTCCGGATCGCGCTGATGTGGTAGGAGTTGACCGTTGCCGCGACCAGCGCCGCCCCGGCCAGCACCAACGCCGCGAGCCCAAGTGATGTCCTTCGCCAGCGAAGCGCATACGCCACTACTAGCACGTCAGCCAGCAGCCAGCCGCCGACCGACGCCATGCCGACCAGGCCGAAGCAATCGAATAGTCGTTCCAGCGCCATGGTCATTTCCGGTACTTCCGCGTGGCTTCGAGGTAACGGGTGGCAGCATAATAGACGACGTTGACACCGACGTGGATGGCCGCCTCGGCCAGCACGGGATCGATGCCGGAGTGGCCGCTCTTCCATGCGTCATTCAGGTCACCAGGGAAGTAGAACACGGCCCAGCGGCCCTGGTACTTGATGCCCAGAGTCTGCTTGCCGCCGTGAAACCACAGCGGCGGGGGACCATTGGGAAAGCGAAAGGGGATCTGGAAGATCGGGTCATCATCGGCGATGGGGCGCAACGGATTGCCGGGAAACAGCGCGGCAGCCATGGATCGGAAAGCCCCGTCGAAACGCCGGCTGCCCGCATCGGCAAAGATCATGCCACCTTCCTTGATGTAAGCGCGCAGCGTCTGCAAATCGCTCCGCGAAAGGTGTATATCGCCAGAACCGGTCATGTAGACGAACGGCGGCGACTGTCCCTTGGGGTATTTCTGAAGCTCCGATATCGGGTGGGATTCACCCCGGCGAGCGACCTGGTCGCTCCCCAACCCGGAGAGACGTTTGAACTCGGCCAGGAAGTTCTCATCGGCTGCTTCGTCCGGCTCCATGCCGTCATCCCACTCCGACCCGTTGTACTCCAAGCGGATGAAACGAACCTCGCCATCACCAAATCCATCGGCCCATCCGGCCTGATTGCCTCCGCCGGTGCCCATCGCTCCGTGCGCGGCGCTGGTATCGGCCACGTACGTCAACTGGGTATTCTCATCGACCTGCTCGACTAATTCCGACTCGTCCAGGTCCGGGACCTCGAACAAAATGGGTGAGTACTTCGAGAGGATGTACCTCTTGCGTTCCTGCTTCTTCTTCGGTTGAACGACCTTCATCATGGCTACGGTCGGCTTCCCGCTGCCCTGGGGAAGGCGATACGGCCGGATGCAACCGTAGAAGCCGAGCAGATACGGGATGACGACAATCACCAGCAGGTGGGCCAGAGCGCTGCTGTAGACACTCTTGCGAAAACGGGGGTCTGGCCCGTGGGTGCGCAAGTTCTCGAACACGCGGTCGCCGGCGGCGAGCGACGAGTCCTGCCGCCGGTAGTAGAGGTTCACAGCGGGACGGCGCCAGGAGAGCACGTGTAGCCAGGCGGCAAGCAAGACGATGCAGCCCGCCGGCCACATCCACTGCCAACGCCAGTGGAGCAAATCCAGCGCAGAGAGGCCGATGGATTCGTCGGGATCGGCCAGGATGGCCGCTGCGACGTCACTCGTCACAACAACTACCAGCACACCGTAGGCGAACGCCAGCAAGTAAACGACGACGTAGGCCTTCCGGACGGCCCACAGAGCCCACGCACGGCGAAAGAGAAGTCCCAGCAGCGCGGCCACCAGCCAAATCACCCCCGCCGCCGCCAGCATCAGCTGCCATGAAAAGAACACCGGCGGCAACGACACACCGGAATACACGTGCCCGAGTTCGGGCCACGTTTCCAGCAGCCATGGGTAGGTCACAGCTTCCAGAGTGAGGGCGAACCATAGCCCGAGCACCGCCGCAATGCCGAGTGGCAGACACAACAGCGTCGGTGTCAACTCGAGGGAGAGCACTCCCCGCTCGCCGAAACGCGCGGCGGCGCGCTGCTCGTTCGCCTTGTTACGCTTGCCTGCATCCATCATGGGGGGCTATTCTTCGATGTCGTCAATCGATATCCCCAAGCCGCCGGGCTCCTGGGGGATTTCCTCTGGTTCGGCTTCCTCGGTGACGCGATCGACGACCGGGGCGTCCGTGGCGGACGGTGCGCCATCCTCGCCCGGTGTCTTGGTGGGGGTGGCATTACCAGAGGCTGCGGTCGACCCATCACCGCCGGCACTGTCCGGCACCCCGTCGGATGGACCCGCGGCCGGGGTCTCGTTGCCGTCGGCGGTTTCCGCACGCGCTGCGGGAGTGGCTGGATTGATCCAGGCGCGGTAGATGTACCGGAGCGACAGCCCGCCGATCACCACAACATGCAGCGCCAGAGCCAGGACGAAACACGCCAGCAGGCGGTTGCGGGAGAAGTTCCGCAGCAACTTGTGGGGCGAGAGTTCTTCAATGTCTTTGGGAATGTCACTCATGACCAAAGCTCTCCGAGTCAGTCGATTGGGTTCACGTCAGCAGGCTTTCATAGCCCGAACATAGTCTAGTTGATGACGTCTTGGTGCAGGCGCATTCTAGGTCTGAACCAACGCGTTTTCTATGGACTTGTGGTTTGCTCGCCCACGGCGGCGATGCGTCCGCCGCCTTTGGCAATCGCCTCGATGACCGGTTCAAAGACACGTTTGTCGATCGATCGGTCGCAACGGAACAGAACGGTCCTCGCCTTTTCCTCGTTCTTGCCTTCGACCAGCAGGCGGACTTCCTCCTCGACCTGGGCGGCGGAGTCCACCGGCCGGCCTTGGAAGAAGATTTGGGCCTCTCTGTCAATTAGCACGACCAGGGGATAGTCGTCCAGCTTGTTCACGTCGATGGTCGTTGGCGGGTCGATACTCACGCCCGGGTCCTTTGCGAACCGGCTGCATACCATGAAAAAGATGATCAGCAGGAACGCGATATCGCCCATGCTGGCCACGGGAACGGGAATCATCTTTCTTCGTTTGCGTCTGTTCGACACGGCGGATCACTCCTCCTGGAGGATGGCGGTCACGCCTCCGGCGGCGCTAATGCTGGCCATCACGTCGAAGTAGTTCTGGTACGCCACGTCTCCCGCGGCTTCGAGCAGAACGACTTTGTCCTCTCCAGTTCTCTCGTGCAGGTTCAGGTCGGCCAGATAGTGGCGTAATTGCTTCATGTCAACTTGCTTCTCACCCAGGAACACGTGATTGCCTTTGAGGGCGACGGTGGGAGTCTCCGTCTCCTTCTCACGCTCGGCCTGCTCGCCGGAGGGAATCTCCGCGACCACCCCGGATACCTGCACCAGGGTGGTGGCCAGGATGAAGAAAATGATCAACAAGAACGCGATATCCGAAAAGGCCGAGACCGGCACTTCCGAATCGCGTCGCTGTTTTCGGCGTCGGGCCATGATTTACCAATCGTGACAAGGTCAGGTTGATCCTGTGTGCTTGCATCGATGATTCGTGATGCGCGCCCGGTGGCACGCGTCGGGCCTCCCGCGTCTCAGCCGTTCGCCTTCTCCGCGTCGACTTCCGTGGCCAACAAATCGAGCATCTCCTTGGCGGCTTCCTCGATGTCGAGTTCAGTGGCGTCGGAAATGGACGTGAAGTAGCTGTAGGGGATGACGGCTGCCAGCGCAATGATCAAGCCGGTGGCGGTGGTGATCAAGGCTTCGGAAATGCCGATGCCGACGGCGCCGGCATCGACCCCGGCCGCCTCGGCCAAACTCTGGAATGACGTGATCATGCCGGTCACCGTGCCGGTCATACCCAGCAACGGAGCAGCCGTCCCGATCGTGGCCAGTACCCAGAGTCGCTTCTCGACGGTGCCGATGCTCTGCCGCAGGAAGTCGTCCATCGCCTGCCCGACGGTAATTCGTGTGTTCTCCGGCGTCCGCTTCTGGAGTTTCATGTACGACTGAAGTCCCGCAAGCAACACGGCGGAGACCGGACTGGGGGTGCTGGCGCAGAGTGTGGCAGCCTCACGTATTTTATGCTCCCGCAGCAATCGCATCAGATTGGAACGCAGCGACCGCACGTCTACCCTGCTATTGGCGTAGAATGCGGCGGCCCGATCCAGGATCACCGCCAGGGCGACCACGCTGCAGGCCATGAGCGGGATCATCATGAACCGGCCTTTGATGAGTGTTTCCAGCAAGTCCATCAGGTTTCCCTCCTCCGCTCGTGGTCGTTCGTGCAAGTTCTGGGCCCGATTCGTTGTTCGCCCGCCCTCTCCGGCCGCTCCCGTACCCGGGCCTTTGGCTTAGCGAACGGATCAAGTCAATCAGCGCCGCGGCGATCTTTTCGTGGTCGTTACCCAAGCTGAGCCAACACATCGAGCGCGGCCAGCGGCGCCATCCTCAGCGTTGGCACGGATACTCCGCCGGCCGGTGCCAAGACCAACTCGCCGGTAATGTGATTGTACTGGCTCTCGCCCAACTGCGATAATGGAATCCGATCGAGGTAGGGCTGCTTTCCCCAGGCGAATAGGACCACCTCACTGTCGGTAAGACAAAGCCAGACGCGACGCTTACGGAGCCAATATCCCACGTCGACCTTGGTTCCGGTTTCGTGAAGCTCCCGGACCGCCCCCTTGCCGATGGCCGACTCCAAGAGCCGGCGCGCGGTACCCAAGCGGCTCCGTCGCCTTGCGGAGTCGGGCGGCGCGTCGGTGGTTGGCGCTGAGGTCTTCGTGATCATTCCCTCTCTTCGACGGCGTCGAACGCGACCAGGTCGTCGCCGGCCAGCCGGCCGCGGGCGTAGCGGGCCCACTTCGATTCGGGGTAATAGAGCGCGAGGTTCTTGAACAACAGGTAGGCCTCCTTGAGGTTCGCCTCCTTGTCACCGTCGCCGGCGTCTACCTTACGCATGAAGCTGTCGGCGGCCCAGTAGAGCGACTCGGCACGGAGTTCCTTGTCGGCTTTCTCATTATCAATCACCTTGCGGAAGGCAGCCACGGCGTCATCGTACAGCTTCGCCCGCATCAAGCACTGGCCAGACAGGGCCGTGCTCTTGTCAGCCAGCCGGTGCGTGGGGAAGCGGACTGCCAGCCGACTGAACACCTTGCCGGCCGTGGTGAAGCTCTCCAACGACTCGCGCCGGGCCTTCTCAGCCTCCAGTAGCTTGTCGGCCGACGCGGCGCGGCGTTCCTCGGCCTGGCCGGGGTCCTCCGCCTGCTCGGCGGCTTCCGCTTGGGCGATCGCCTGTTGCTTCAGCGTATCCGACTTCTTCAGGAGCGTCACGCCATTGCGGAAGAAGTATTGCCCGAGCCGCGCGATCGTCTCGGCGATTAACGGGCTTTCGGGCCACCGGTAGGAGAGCTTCACGTACTCCTCCGAGGCGCGGTCGATCTCGCCCATCTGCTCCAGTGTCAGCGCCTTCTTGAACTGCGCCTTCGGCGCGTAGGTGCTATCGCGATAGTTCGAGACGATGCTGGAGAACCGGGACAGGGCCTCGTTGAAGTACTCTCGCCTCGCCGCTTCGTCGTCGGCCTCCTCGGCGAACTCCAACGAAAGGTTGGCCAGGAGGTAGTCGACCTGGGCTCGGGCCTCCGTGTCGGGATAGTCGCGCAAGGCTTCCTCAAGCAGCCGCTTGCCGGTGGCAATCTCCTCCTCGACCAGTGCGTCCTGCCCCAGTTGGCGGTGCTTCTTTGCCAGTTCGAAGTAAGCCTCGGCAATTGTCAGTCGCGTACGGACAGCGGTGAGCGGATCCTCGAAGCGCTTCGTGAACGGCTGCACGTCGCCGTCGGAGCCCTTGAAGATATCGAGCGACTCGATCAGAGGCTCGGCGCCCTCACCGGGACGATAAACCGCCGCGACCTGCTCGCCGTAGGTCACGCCGACCGTACCAATCGGGGCGTTGCCGGTCTCCCCATCGGCGTAGCGGAACTTCACCGGGCCCTTGAAGACACCGGAATGCTCGAAGGTCTCGACCAACTCCACCGGATGCTCTTCGTCGCTGGCGTTCGTGACGACTGCTGTTACCCGGTCGCGGGCACCCGAGACGTCTTTCGCCGGATCGATCACCCGCGCGTAGGCGGTTTGGCCCACGTAGAGCCCGGAGAGCAGCTCGCTATACGAGCGGTCCATCACGTGGAAGAAGGCATCGCTGCCGAGTTTCACCCGACGGGTGATCCAACGAGTCTGGTCCTGGTCGTCGACGTACCGGAAGCCGATGAAGACGTCATCGCCCCCGCGGACGACCAGTTGCTCTAGTTCCTCCTTCGTGGCGGTTTCGCGGACTTCCTCGGTGGCGAAGGATGTCGTCGGAGTGGAGCCCAGCCGCAAGGGCACGGTGAACATGAAGCGGCCGTCGTCCATCGGATCCATCGCGTCCGGGTCGCCGACCACCACGTAACCCCGATATCCGGCCGGCGCGGCGCCGCCCCCGCCACTGGATGGCGACGTGGAAAGCCGGATTGTTCCGGGCACATTGATGTCAAACGGCTCTTCGGCTTGTTTTCCGTACTGCTCGCGTCCGGTACTCGTTTGCACGTAGATCTCCGCCGTGCTGGCCGTGGTCTGCACGATTGTCGGCCACAGCAGTTCGCAGACGATCGGCGCGCCTAGGACGGCTCGCGCGGGTTCGGCCGGTTCGTCTCCGGTGGCTCTGTCGGCTTCCGCACCACCATGGGCCACGGTAGGTGCCTCCGGCCGCACGGCCGCCAGACTCCGGCTGGCGGGGACGAACTCACGCCCATCGCCGCCCCGTTGCCGCTCCTGGGCAATCTCCTCGTCGGAGAGTCGGCTCGACTCGATATCGAAGACGCGGAACTCGGGCTCCATGTAGACGACTGAGGCAATCGTCACCGACCGCTCCCAGGGGATGCCCGGATCGGTGTTTTCGCGATCGTAGTAGCTCAACACCAGGTCCTCACCCTCGGCGACTTGGATTTCCGATTTGCGCTGGGGCTCCCTTTGGACCGCGAAGATCTTACCCAGAAAAACGCCTGAATGGCTCTCGGTTTCGAGGGCCTCCAGTTCCACCGGCTCGCCGTCGCCGGTCCGCATGGTGAAGGACACCGTGTCGAGTTGGCCGGAAACATCGGCATCCGTGTCGTTGACCACCACCATGATGGTATCTCCCGGCTTGAAACGCCGCAGGCCGACATACTGAGGCTGCCGCAGACCATCGTTCGAGGTGGTATATCCGGTCAGCAGCGCCGCGGTGATGCTGCCGTTGGCGTAAGTGGCCGAGAGGAAGGCCTCGCGGACCCGATCCCGCTCGCTGATGTAACGCGGGTCGCGGTAGGAGACCGACACCCGATCGCCGGGGACGATCTCCAGCACCTGATTGGTCTTCAGCGACAGCAGGTCGACCTCGGTCGGCAGCAGCTTGCGGCCGTCCCGGGCGGTGAGATGAATCTTCTCGATGGCCGGGGCGTCGCCCTCGAAGTCGGCCAGCAATAGCCGCACGACGCGGGCTCGAACGGCTGGCCCGAACGTCACCTCGAACGAGCCGTCGCCCTCGGCGGCGGTCACTTCGGTTTTAAGCTCCGCGAACCGCTTGGCGACTACGGGGTGCTGTTCTGGGTCGAACATCTCCATGGGGCAGGGCTCCAGGTACGGTGGCTCCTCGGTGTCGCGGAGCAACTGGAAGCCGGTCGTCGTGTCGTCGCCGACGGCCACGTAAATGTCGATCTGATGCACGCCCTGGGCGAGCACGTCTCGGAACTCGATGGTCGGCTCCGCCGCTTCCGCCCCTTCGGCCGGCTCCAGCACTTCCGCCTCGCGGCCATCGACCAGCAGCGTGTACCGGGCCTCGCCCTTTTCGGTATTCGGCCGCAACTGGAGGGTGATCGTTCGGCGTGTAGGACAGTGGAAAGCCGCCGCGATGTGGACGATCTCCGGCCGGTCCGACTTCAGCGTCGCGCCCAGTTGCTCCGGCTGTTCAACTGCCACCCGACTGGGCGGCGACGCCGCCAACAAACGCTGCATGTCGGGCGCCGAGAGGCTCAGCGCCTCGTCGTGCGGCAGACGCTCCAGACGGGGCGAACCGCCCCAGACCGCGTCATCCGACGGCCAACTCCCGACGGTCCGGAACCGCCGGCCGTCGACGGAAGTCTGGACCAGAAACTGCTTCAGGCGGCGGCCCGAGATGCCGGCGTCGATCGTCATCGTCGACAGTCTCTCGTTCGCGTTCAGGTCGATGCCGAAGGTCTTGGGCCGCTGGTTGTCGCGCGCGGCGATCCAGGCCGGATGATCACCCGCGGAGATGGCATGCAAAGGCCGCGAGCCCTGATCGGAGTCGGAAGCCATGGCCGTAGCCAACGCCGAGGCGGTGGGGACCGCGCCGTCGAAGATGCCCGTGTGCGTGCCCGTCTCCCGCAGGTCGAAGGTGACCTGGTCGCCGCTGGTCGTGGAAAGCGTCACGCTCAACTGATCGGCCTCCTCGGTCACGCTCTGATCCGGGTCGATTACTCGCACGTTGATCGGGTTACCCGGCTTGACCTGATCGTCCGGTCGGATATCGCCAAGCGGCACGTCCTGTTCCTCGCGTTGCTCGAGGTCCAACTGCTGCCGGATGGCCCGCTCCATGGCTCGCTGTTCCATTTCGTCCTTGGTGAGGATTTCGCCGGAGGAAGCGTAGAGGTCGGCGTTGCTGAGGACCACCAGGTGATGATCCACCTCGCTCTCAACGTTGTGTGTCTCCTTGAAGCGTTCGGAGAAGTCGTAATAGACGCGATCGTTCCCCAACAATTGCAGCGTGTGATCGTCCTTCACGACCGGGGCCAACTCCGTGGGCACCTGACCCTCGAACTGCGTGCGAGAATCGGCGAAGGGGACCAGCGTGAAGTGCTCCTCGTCACCCGAGTCGGTCCAGGCCCGCATCTCGATGGCCCGGGTATTGCCCGCGACCGCCAACGACTGATCGCGCAACCCAACGCGCAGCGGGCTGCCCGGCGTGATGAACTGCTGATCGGCGAGAAAGCCTACGTTGATTCGCGAGGCCTGCTCCAGACGCTTGATCCGCAGGTTCACCTTGCCTTCCAGAATTCGGGCTTCGGCGTGGGTAGGATCGTAGTTGAAGACCGTCTCCACTTCCTGCAGAGCGTCGGTGTACTGCTCCTGATCAAAGAGCACCTTGGCCAGATGGAAGTGAGCCTCGCGCTGGGCGAAGCGGTCCTGGCGCTTCGCCAGACGCTCGAGCCGGTCGAAGGCCGCCGCGAAGTTCTTCGTCAGGCGATCGACCTCGGCCACGTGCAACTCGGCCATCACCTGTGCGCGTGTGCCGGCAAACTCCTTGGCCGTGGCGATCCGGTCGAACAGGGCCCTGGCACGCGGGTACTCCGGCCGGGCCAGCGCGATGCCAGCATAAGCCAGGAGCAAGTTGGCCCGGGCCTGCTGCGAAAACTGCTCCGGCCGCGACTCCATTTGCTGCAAGGCCTCGCGCGCCAGTTCCTCGGCGGCGTCGAATTCGGCCAGCGTTGTGTTGCGGCGGATCAGCCAGACAACGAAAGAAGGGTCGAGTTGCTCGACGGCCGTCAGCGTCAGTTCGCGGTTCTCGAGGTAGCCCTGCCATGCCCGCTCGAGGGTGCCGCGCAAGTAGTCGGCCTGGGCTGCGAGGATGGCGTAGTGAGGGTCGCCAGGGTCGACCCGAGCGCCCCCTCCCAGCTTGAGCATCGACTGCGCCCGCGCGATGCGGAGCCTGTTTTGGTCGGAATCGCCGATGTACGACTCGAACATGTCGAGCGCCACTCCGCTCAGCGCGGCGGCCAAATCGTACCGCCCCTGCTGCTGGAACTCGACGGCCCGCTCAACGAGCCGGTCCCGGAGTCCACGGTCGAACGTTGCCACCCGCCACAGGTGCGGTATGAAGGTGAACAGATCGCTGTGACGACCGGCCCGCGGTAGCTCCGCAAGCAACAGGTCGGTCACTCGATCGGCATGGTTGTCGTTAACGTTGACCTCGCTCAAGGCACACCGGGGCGAAAAGATTCGCAGGAGGATGTCGAGTTCACCGTCGCTCAGTGGCTGCTCGTCGTCGAGTGACGAAAGACTGCTCATGTCGGGTAGCGGAGCTCGGAAGACAGCCCCGACCGCCCGTTCGAGATAGGTCTTCAGCCGCTTGAAGTACTCGGCGCGGGCCTCCGAAGTACTCAAGTCGGCCATCACCTCGATTTTGACCTTCCCCATCGCGAATGGATCGAACCGGGTCTTGCCATAGAAGGATTCGAGCTTCGAGAGCATGGCGTCGCGCTTGGCCGGATCGGCGCGCATGGCCAGCGACTGCATTTCGCGGAACTCCTCGAGCGTGCAGGGCTGCGGATCACGGCCGTCGACCGGCAAAGCCCCGGCCTTGACGACCAGTTCCGCCGCCAAATTGCCGATCTTCCGTTCCGGATCCTCCCCATCGAGCTGAAAGTACGCCGTGTCGGCGTATCCCTCGCGCGCCGACTCGCGGAGCATCATCTCTTGGAAGTGCGTTGCCAACGGATATTTCTCCGCAAGCGACTCGCCGTTCTCCCTGACCAAACCCATGTAAGTGGTGGTGGCGAAGCTGCCTTGATCGCGCCAGGGGTGGTTCGCCAGCACATCGCGTTCAATCATCTTCTCGACCAACTCCGGCACCCGATTCGCGTTGTCGTCGGGCTTCAGCTCCCATCCGGTACCACGTGAAGTGCCACGCACGGCTTCCCACAGCCAAGGTGAGAACTTCCCGCGGTCGATTTGCGTACCGAGCGCGTCGGCGAATATGTTGTGGAGCTTCAGGGCGCGCTCCTTATCCGCAGTGGGAATACGGAAAAGGTCCCAACCGTCGGCGGCCTGCATCATCTGCTCGGTGAGTTTCTCCATCGCTTCTTCGTCGGCCAGCGATGCAGCGTCGAAGTCGTCTAGGCGGTCGGCGAGCACCTCGACATGGAAATCAAACAGATCGAACCCTTCGCGCGGCGCCAGCAGCTCACGGTAGACCTTTTCACCCGCCGGGATCTTGGTCTTGCGGTAGTCCTTTACCAAGGGATAGAGTCGCCGCGCGGCGGCCAGATAGCCCTTTGCGTCATCTGCTCGGTCGGCGAGATACAGCTCGGCCAGGTGGCGGCACAAGGCGTTCGGTGCCCGACCGGGATCGCCCGTCTTTCGCTTCTTGAGTTTCTCGATGGCTGCACCCACTCGATCAACGCGCTCCAGCGAGGCGGTGGCCGAAGCCAGCCGATCGACGGCCGCCTTCAATTCGGCTTCCGCCTCATCGAGCCGTTGCTGGGCTTCGTCGATTCGCTTCTGCCGATCGTCGGACTCGTCCTCGGCCTTCCGCTTGCCCAGTTCCTCCTCCGCCTTCTTTAAGTCTTCGGTCCGCTCGGCGACTTCTTTCGCGGCATCCTCTCGGTCCTTGCGAACGCCCCCCGACCACCCAACAACATCCTTGCGAACCTCTTCATGGAGCCGCTGCCGCTCCTCCGACGTATAAGGGACCCAGGCCAACGATTCGACAGCGGCGTCGACGTCACCGGGATCGGTTTGCCGCACGCATTTAAGGTACTCGGCCACTAGAGAACGATCCAAAGCCAGCGGCGTTTTGGCAACGTGCTCGGCTCCGAAGCGGGCCATCGCCTGCTCGTACCAACCGGACGGCAGCTCGACCTTTTCGCTCTCCTTCCATCTCTGGAAACGTCCTTTTAGGTACGGGCCGCGGCCGAAGGCAATGATGTAGTGTAGACGGTCGGCCATCTCCTCCCGCCAGGCTTCCTGGGTCGCCAGGTGGTCAAGCCAGTCACCAAATTCGTCGCCGGCCGCCATGGTGCGAATCATCGCGGCATCCTCGCGCTGAACACCTTCGGTCGCCGGCGCCAGCCGCTTGCACTCCTCGGGACTAGAGACAAGGAATGCAACTGGCTCGTTATGGAACGCCCGGGGATGCTTGATGGCTAGGTCGGTCCACTGCTCCCGCGACGCACACCGGTCGATCGAGTGCATGTCGAGCAAGGAACGCTGCTCCTCCAGGGGTAGTGTGCCGAACGAGTCGACGAAGAACTGGTGCTTCCGCTCGCCTTGCTGCTCCTCGCGGAAGCTGTAATTCCGATCTCCCTTGCCGCCCCAGAGCGACATCACGTCGTGCAGCGCATTCGCGTCGCGGAACTTGGCCACGTACGCCTGGGCGGCCTTAAGCACGGGAGCGAAGCGGCTCGCGCGTTCGGTCGGCTCCAACTCGCCGATTTCCGCCAGGAACTTGAGATTGGCCGCGTACAACGCCATCCGGTGCTCGATCCGCTCTGTGTCTTCGATCACCTCCGCAAGCCGCGAGACGTGCGCCACCGCCGGAAACATCTCCTCTTCTGGATCCCCGATCTCCTTCAGCACCCAGTCGACGTATGACGCGCAAAGTGACTGCGTCCGCGCCGCGGGCAATCCGGCCTCGTAGATCTCGACCAGTCGCCGGGCTACGTTCGCGTAGTCCTCGCTGCGGCGGGCCTGATCGAGGTACCAGGCGTCGAACTTGCGCGCATCGCTACCGGTGCAGAGCTTGTCGGTCGGGCTGCTCATCGCGCGGTACGCGTCGCCCGGCAGATCCAGCAGGTCGATCTGCATCCAATAAAGCAGGGCCGCCACCTGCGAGGCCTGATCGCCCGGTCGGGCCGCTTCCAAATACGCCTTGCAGCGGACCATCGCCTCGTTGTAGTCGCCCACGCGCCGGGCACTATCGATCGCTGCGCGCATGACCGCCGTGGTGGGGTTCGCGTTGGTCGCCAAATAGTGCCGCAGGGCCCGCTCGGCAGCGAGCGGATGGCCCAACTCCGCGGCTTTCTCAATCGCCTCGACCACTTGCCCCTCGGTGACCGTGCCGGGTTGCTGCCGGATGAGTGTGCAGAGCGCCTCCAGCGCCTGTTCCGCCTCGCTGGGGGCTGCCTCGCTCGATGCGTCTTCACCGGTCGTGGCCGCCGGCTCCGCAAGAACGGGGGAGGCCGCTCCAACCAGCGTGAACAGCACACTCGTCAACGTGCTCAGCCAATGTCGCCTACCGATCATTGCTCTTCTCCTTTTGAATCTTCATGGCGTTTTCGATGTCGGCCAGGGTGCCCTGGGCTTCAACCCGCCGGGCAGCCGCACTGCCGGGGTATTCCGAGATTAACTGTTGGTATTTGCTACGCGCTTTCGCGTAGTCGCCCGACTGGAACGCGACGATGATCCAGCGATAGAGCATTTCGTCCAGAAAGTCCTCGTCCTGATAGTCGATGAATATCTGCTCGAGCAGGTCGTCCGCCACGTCGTAAGCGCCGCTCTTGGTGTGATAGACAATCACCTCGGCCAGGGCCTTGCCGGCGTATTCGCTGTCGGGATAACGCTGGGCGCAGAGGTTGTACTCCTGGATCGCCTTGGCACGATTGTCTCCCATGTCGAGGGCCTGAGCGATGCGGAATTGGGCCTCCGCCTTGGCGTGCGAGCTGTCCAACTTCGTGACCTGCCGCCAGACCTTGGTCGCGCCCTCGACATCGCCTTTCGTCTCCAAAGCCTCGGCGATACCCATCAGCGCCCGGTCGACCAGTGGCGATTCCGGATACAGGCGGTTGAATGTACTGCACGTGGCCATGGCGTTGCGGAAGTCGTTGTCGGCCAGATGCAGGTCCCATTTCAGGTGAAAGGCCTGTTGTTTCAGGTCGCTGGGCAACTCGGCCGACGCGCGAATCACATCCTCGACTCGGGTGAGCCCCGCGGCCGCCTTCGAATGAGCGCCCCGCATGAGCCCCATATCGCGGAAAATGCGGGCCAACTCCAGGTAGGCCTCTGCCTCGACTAACTGCTTCTTCGCCCGGATCACCGGATCGGGCACCACGTCCTGGGCAGCTCGGGGCATCGCGTCCACCTCGCCGGCGACGACCAATTCGACTGTAACGTCCAGGGGGACTTGGCCGCCGATATGCCGCTCGTCGACATAGGTCGCCACGATCCGATCGCCGACCTCCGCCGCCAGGCGATCGTCGGTGCGGTCGATCGCGGCCGTGGCAAGGGCCTGCTCGACCGGCACGCTGCCGATGAACACTCCGGTGCGGACCGGTTGCTCGCCGCGCTCGGTGAGTGTCACTTCGACCTGATCGCGGACGGTGAGCTGCTCTTTTTCCTCCTCGTCCGTGTCGATCTCGCCACCGTTGAGTAGTTCCTCGATGTCGATCTCCGTCGTGGGATCGTCCGGTTCCGCGTCGTCGAACGCCTCCTGCTCGGCCTTGTAGAGCGAGGCCACGCGAAGCGTAACAGTGTTGCGGTCTTCGCCGGTATCGCGATCGAGATCCCACAGCCGCAGGAAGAGCGGCTGTCCGAGGTAGGCGGCCGGGGCCAGCGAGTCGAAGGTGCCAAGCGTGAAAGTTAACCCTCCGCTGGAGACCACCTCGACGCTCTTCTCGCGCGGCACGTCCTTCTCGCCCTCCAACGTGTTGTCGTCCAGATAGCGGACCGTGATGCGGTCGCCCCCGACAATCTGTAGCGTGCCATCGCCGGAGCTTGGCTCGCCCGGATCGGTGAGGATCGAACCGGTGAATACGTCCCGCCGGCTGCCGGACGGCCCGCAGAGGATCGTCTCCTCATCGCCAGCGGCCGTCGTAGCGGTGACGGTGACCTCGCGGCCCATTTGTTCCAGAACCGGCAAGTCGCCATCGGCCACGCGAACGTGGAACCGATGCCCGGCTTCAGCATAAGCCAGCGTGGGACTCTCGGGATCGATGAACGTGCCTACCCGGGAGAGCGCCTTGATGGCCTTGTCCCAATTCGACTGCGCGAAGTGCGACATGCCGATATAGTAATAGGCCTTGTTCGCCCAGGTTGAATCGGGATAGTTGTTCGTGATCTTCCGCAGCACGGAGAACGCCGGGGCATACTCCCGCTGATGGAACCGGGCCAAGCCGCGCAAGTACAGGCTTTCCAGATAGCGGTCGCGGTCCTCGCCCCGCAGTTCTTCCTGCCCCTGAAGCTGCTCGATGTTTCGCAGGTGGTCGATCGCGGCGGCGTAATCGCGGGTGTCGATGTATTGCCGGCCAAGGGCGAGGTATGCCTGGAAGCGGATTGGGCTCCGGGGATACTCCTCGATGACCGTTTCAAACATCTTCACCCCGCGATCCTTCTCACCGGCGTCGAGCAGTTGCTGGGCCCTTTGCATTAGCTTGTACGCGGCGTAATCGCCCTGCGACTCGCGAGAGGCGCGGTCCTGTCGGGCCTCGCGCTGGGCGACCGCTTCCTGGGGTGAAGCCACGCCTCCGCAGGCGAGGGCGGCCACCAAGACCACCGTATAGTGCGTTCTCATCGGGTTGCTCCTATGGGTTGACTGTTTGGTCCGGTTTGAAGGTGGACGCCGCCACCTCGAGGACGGTTATGGCGGAGCCGTCTTGCCACTCATTCCGCGTCGATGCCGCCGCCCATCTTGACGTTCGCTCGTTCGAGTTCCACGTGGGCTTCCTTGGATTCACCGCTTTGGGGATACTTTTTCAGCACGGCGCGTAATGCCTGGATGTATTGCTTCTTCTCTCCGGCGTCACGGTACAAATGGGCAATGCGAAGCGCCGCCTTCGGAGCTTCGTCGGGGAAGAAATTCGCGATCTCCCGAAGCTGCGCAACGGCCCGGTCCAGCTTGCCCAATTCCACTTGGCAGTTGGCGATGTGCCACAAGTTCTTCGGCGGATTCTGGCAGTTCCGATACGCGGGAATCGCCTCTTGATACTGACCGAGTTGCTGATGGCTCTCCGCCTTGGCCCACCAGGCATCGGAAGCGTATTCCTCGACGTGCACTAGCGCGTCGGCTAGCGGGAGTGCGGCTTTCGGATTACGCCCATATCGCGAACGATAGTATTGCAGTAGTTTCCAGTGGCCCAACGCCTTGTCACGAATCCGACCGCAAACCGCTTTGACGATCTCGCCGTCGTGCCTGAAGAAGTGGTCGGCGATCCGGGCAATCTGCTCGTCAGTCAACTCGTCCCACCGCATTTTTCGCAGCAGTGACTGGGTGATCAGCTTATCGTCGTGCCTCGCCAGGAACTCGACGGCCAAGGAGGCGATGTCCGAGCCTTCCATCTTGTCGAAGTTGATCTTTCCTAGGAAACGGCTCGTCAGTTTATGGTCCGGCTGGTGAAAAGCGACGGCAAGCTCACCCAACTCCTTGGTCGACATCTCGGCAAGCGGCAGGTGATCGATCAAGCGGTGGGCCAGCGGCCGCGCCTCGGGTGTCTCCCACACCGCCTTCATCGCCGCCACCAGGGCCTCCTTCTCAAGTTTCCCCGGTTCGAGCTTGGCAAAGTACTGCTCAACCTTCGCCTGGCGCCCCTCATGAAGACGAATCCACTTGACGGTCCGCTCCCAACCGGCCCGGCTCTGCAATCGCTCGTAGCGGTTGTCGAGCATGCGGATCCACTCCCCCTCGTCACCGTTGGCGGCGAGCAGGTAGTTCGCCCGCTCAATGTGAAAGTCGTCTCCGTACCCAATGTCGTCGGTGAACTTATCCCGCATCTGGTCGGCCCAGTAGGTGTAATAGGCCTTGCGGGCATCCTCGTCCGACGGGTCGAATTTGCCATAACGCCTAATCTCACGGCGGAGCGTGTCCCAGTATTCATGATCCGAGTCGAGGTTCCGAGGAACGGTCTCCGGCCGGTCGTCCAGTGTTCCCATTTCTCGGTAGAAACTTTGGAACTCCGGCTCGCTGGGACTGGCACGGACATAGTGGGCAACGACGCGATTGCTGGCGTGCTCGGACGCCTCGGGGTTCTCCCGGCGGAAATCGATGGCGACCTGGCGGAAATACTTAACCGCCCCAGCTTCCTTACCTTGGCGGACGAGATAGTCGGCGAGGTAGTTGACCGCCACGGCCCCGAGCGGTTCCTGGCGATAGTCCACGTCCTCGGCCAGCTTGCCCCACGCTTCGACCGCTTTCTCCATGTCGCCATTCCGACGGTGGCAGTCGCCCAGAAAGTACAGGGCGGCGGCCGCGTATTTCACCTCGTTCGGGAAGTAGTCGATGATCTCCTGGTAATCGGAAATAGCCTGAAACCGCTTGTCGTCCAACTGCGCGGACCGCCCTTTCCGCAACAACACCTAGCGCGGCCAAGCCGCAACCAAAGGTGAGGAAAGGCGTTCCGCCTGTTGTGAGGTACATGTTGTTTGGCCCACAACATTTGCCCACAAAGGAGGAACGCCATGAACGCTCTTGTACCAAA
>Ga0180436_10000202_pt1 | contig 63652 bp, 45 predicted proteins | sample SS_ome_2_FD_132434 | JGI IMG/M metagenome (GOLD analysis project Ga0180436, IMG submission 132434) | Hypersaline lake sediment archaeal communities from the Salton Sea, California, USA - SS_3_S_2 metaG | ecosystem: Environmental > Aquatic > Non-marine Saline and Alkaline > Hypersaline >...
CACGCCCCAGAACATAATGGTCGTCCCCCACGGCGCCAGGCCCGACAAACGCTACTCGCTGGCCGAGGTCGTTGAACTGCGGGAGGAGTTGGGGCTGAACCACGTGCCGAAGCTCTCGACCCACCTGGTCGGACTGATCGGATGGATCCAGTCCAACAAGCGATGGGACATCCTTACCGGAATGTGGGAGGAGATCGCCGAGGAGATCGAGAGTCAAACCGGCGAACAGTGGGACCTGCTGGCCGCCGGGTCGATGCGCGACCCGAACCACAAGGACGACTACGAGAAGTACAAGGAGGAGATCCAGTTCCTGGCGTCCAAGGGACTGGCCCACTACTACGAGTTCGTGCCGCGCGGCGACATCTACTACAAGATGATGGCGCTGTGCGACTTCATCGTACTGCCCAGCACCGACGAGACCCAGTCCGGCACGCTGGCCAGGATCATCGCGCTGAACAAGCCGTACATAACCACCGCCCCGATGGAGGGCCTGACGGCACAGACCATCGAATGCGGCGGCGGAATGCTGTTCACCAACAAGGACCTGCTCAAGCGGCAGGTGATCGAACTGGCGTGCAACGAGAACCTCCGCCTGGAATACGGCGAGAGGCTCAAGCACTATCTCGAAAACGTCGTCAGTTGGGACGTAGTCGCCCAGCAGTACAACGAGGCTTACAAACTGGCCAGAGCAGCCAAAGAAACCGGCAAGCCGGTGACTCTGCCTAAAGAGTGGTGAGAAACCGACAAAGTCATAGCTTCGGTATCGACAGGCACTTGCAGATCCTCTCTGCAAGCCGGTCGCTGATCTCTACGTGTCGAGGTATCGCTTCGGCTCGTCCGGTCATCGGATTTGTCCATAAAGAATGACTGCGCCCCTATCGCTTCATGACAAAGACACCGTTCCTCGAATCGCGTCCGCCGGCACACCTCACAGGGCGTCGTTACGACGATCTTCAAGAATGAGTTCGATGGCCTCGGCGAGACTCTGCCGACACTCTTCGATGGTCTTACCCTGACCGTTGGCGCCGAGTATCTCCGGGCAGTAACCGATGTACCATTCCCCATCACGTTCGATAATGCTCGTGAACTCGTTTTTCATAATCCGCTCCCGCGATGCGTAGTGTTACTACAGTTCACCTGTCATTCTAACGAAATGGGCAGGCAAAGTCTACTCGCCGGCGATTTCCCGCAGCGCCGCCGCGGCAACCTCTACATCGCCTTGGGAAGTCGTCGGACCGAAGCTCAGGCGGCACGTTCCGGTCGGGTGAGTGCCGATCGTCTCGTGAGCCAGCGGGGCGCAGTGTACGCCGGGGCGGGTCAACAGACCGTATTGGCTTTCCAGCCGGTCGGCTAGTTCGCCGGGGGCGATCGACCCGACGTTGACGCTGAAGACTCCGGCTCGGTGTTCGATGTCGCGCGGGCCGTAAATCGTCAGGCCATCGACGCCGTCGGTCAGATCCATGAACGCGCGGCACAGTTCGACGTCGTGGGCGCGGATTGACGCGACTCCGCGATCGAGAACCCAGGCCGCAGATTCACTCAAACCCGCCAGTCCTACGGCGTTGTGCGAGCCGATCTCGTATTTGTCTGGCATTGTCCGCGGCTGGACGGCCTGTTCGCTGATCGTTCCGGTGCCCCCCTCCTTCATCGTATCGAGCCGCTCCTCAAGACCCGGGCGGACGTAAAGCGCGCCGGTGCCCAGCGGGCCGAGCAGGCCCTTGTGACCCGGGAAGGCCAGCAGGTCGACTCCCAACGCCCGGACGTCGATCTCGACGTGCCCGGCGGACTGGGCCGCGTCAACCACGCACGGGATGTCATGCTCGCGTGCGATCGAAACGACATCGGCAATCGGCTGGAGAGTGCCGGTAACGTTCGACACGTGCACGCAGGCGATCAGCTTCGTCTTCGGGCGAATCGCCTTTCGAATATCGTCAGGATCGACAAGCCCCGTCGCCCGGTCGCACGGTATGAACTCGGGGTCCAGCCCGATCTGGCGTTTCAGCGCATTCAGCGGTCGGAGAACCGAGTTGTGCTCCATCGCCGTGGCGATTGCATGGGTCCCGCTGGCGGCGGTGTTAAGCAGTCCGCGGATCGCTATGGATAGTCCCTCCGAGCAGTTCATCGCCAGGATGATCCGATCGGGCGATTCGGCGTTTATCAGTTCGGCGATCCGCGACCGGCATGTTGCGATCATTTTCCCGCAGGCCCGGGCCTCGGCGTAGGCTCCGCGCCCCGCCGATGCGCCGCAATCGCGCGTAAACGCCGTCATAGCCTCGATAACGCCCGGCGGTTTGGGGAAGCTCGTCGCCGAATTGTCCATGTAGATGCGGTTCATCGAACGGCGAGCCTATCCTCTCATCACGTCAACGAGGATCGCAAGCCCCTTGTCCAGCACACTGTCTTCAGTAGTCAGGGCCGGCGCCACCCGCAGCACGTTGTTCTTGGCGATGCAGATTATCAGACCCTTTTCCATGCACGCGAGCATCACGTCTTTGGCCTGTATCGAGTCGTCGAGCTGGACGCCCACCAGGGCGCCTTTTCCGCGAATTTCCAAAACGCCTTCGATGCCGGCGCCGTTGATCGCATCGGCGACCCGCTGACCGATATGAATCGCACGATCCAACAGATTCTCGTCTTCGATCAGCTTCATAGCCGCCGCCCCGGCCGCGGCGCAGAGAGGATTGCCGCCCATCGTGCATCCGTGAGTGCCCGGCACGAGCACGTCGGCGCATTTCGGACCGGCGACGCATACGCCGACAGGCAGCCCGCCGCCGATAGCCTTCGCCAGCGTCATAACGTCCGGCTCAATGCCGAAATGCTGATACGCGAACCACTTTCCGGTCCGCGCGGGGGAAGTCCATACCTCGTCGCAAACCAGCAGCAGATTGTTGTCGTCGCAGAGTTTTCGCAGGCCCTGCATAAATTCGACGCTCGGCACGTTCACGCCGCCTTCGGCCTGGATCGGTTCGATGATCACGCCGGCGGTTTCGTCGTCAATCTCCGCGGCGACTGCGTCGAGGTCGCCGATGTCTACTTTCACGTTTCCAGGCAGCATCGGCTCAAAGCCTTTCTGGAAACCCTCGGGCGTCAGCGACAGCCCGCCCATGGTGCGTCCGTGGAAGCAGTTGTTGAAGCTTATGATCTTGTATCGCCCCTCGCCGGCGGCCAGGCGGACGAGCTTCAATGCCGCCTCGTTGGCCTCGGCCCCGCTGTGGCAGTAGAACACCTTGCCGCCGAACGCGTTTTCCGTAATCCGTTTGGCCAGATCAACTTGCGGTTCGTTTGTAAACAAGTTCCCGTGCGACAGGAGCGTGTCGGCCTGGGCCTTTACCGCATCGCTGATCGCGGGGTGACAGTGTCCGCAGACACCGCCGGCGCCGAAGCCTGGGAACAGGTCGATGAACTCCTTGCCGTCGGCGTCCCACAGCAGTGCGCCCTGTCCGCGTGCGGCGGCCATTGGGAGTCGGCCGTAGTTCTCGATGACGTATTTTCCGGTGCCTTCAACTATCGCTGCTTGCGTGTTCATTCGTGCAGCTCCCAGATTATGAGTTAAATCACAACGCCCGCAACATAGCCGGCGAGTATGTTATTTACGCCCCCAAGCCCCTTGCGTCAAGGGCGCAATAACCCGCCGGTCGATCGGAGGGCCTGAAAACGGGACTGATCTTTAGCTGGCGAATCGAGCTTTGGATAGCCTAGAATTAGTTGAGGCCCGAGTTGCAGGTAGGCTTCCATTTAACAACGGACCCAAGGGAGCACACATCATGAAACGAGCCATACAAGTAACTGTCCTGGCGGTTCTTCTGGCCTCCGGATGCGCCCAGAAGCAGATGACGCAGTTCGAATACGGCCAGGTGCGGCTCCAGGCCTCCGGGCGGACCATAAATGCCCCCGCCCTTGCCGCGGCTGATTTCAAGCCCGGGGTCTACTACTCGGTCGATCGTCCGCCAGTGCAGGTGGAGATCGAAGTGAAACTGCTGGAAGTCAGTCGGAGCGACCAGGAGATCCTGGGGGTGAACTGGCTGTCGGGTCCCGGACAACTGATCTCCGCAGGCAGCTTGACGAACACGACTCCAAAGGACCCGCCGATGGCTATGGGGGGGATGATCAATATCGGCATGGGAAGCGGAGGCTCGCGGGAAAGGGGACGCGGGAGTTGCCCCCACGGACCGGGATGCAGAAAATGCGGCGGTTCATCGGGCGGCGGACTCGGCGGCGGGATAGGTCTCCCCGTCATCACCGGCGGCGAAGGCGCCCGAAGCAACGACGTCACCGCCATCCGGGCGATCTTCAACCTCGACGAGATGATTGAACTGTCCGAAAGCTACGTGGCGATCGAAATCGAATTGGGACGCACATCGAGCGGAACGATCCTGGTCCAGCCGATGCTGCTGCCGATCAGGGTGGCGCCGAAAGTCCAGCCCGAAACACCGCCGGTGATCAAGCCTTCGACAACAGTACGAATCCTCGACGATCAGACCGTTCAACTCGGCGGACTCATCACGGAGACCGAAGCCGAGATCAAACAGAAGGTCCCCATCCTGAGCGACATTCCGATGCTGGGCCGACTGTTCAAGTCGAACGACCGGAGCATTAAGAAGAATAGCCTGATTATCTTCCTCACTCCGCATATCATATTGAACCAGGAGTGATGCGATATGAGATTCAGGCGACTCGGACGACAGACGGCGATAGTACTGCTGACTGTAACATGCTGGACGGTCGGAGTTCAGGCCGCCTCATGGCGCGACTACCGCAGAAAACCTCTGGAGTGGTTCCGCAGCCGCCAAGGGCTTGCGATCGCAAGGAACATACTGTCGTGGCAGGCTCCTCGGGGCGATTGGCCCAAGAACCTCGACACGATGACCAAGCCCTACTCGGGCAATCGCAAGAAACTCCACGGCACGTTCGACAATGGCGCGACGACGGGAGAACTGCGCTTCCTGGCCAGGGCGTTCGTTGCGACAAAGGCCGAATCTTTCGGTGTGGCGTTCATCAAGGGCCTGGATCACATCCTGGCCGCACAGTACCCCACCGGAGGCTGGCCCCAATCGAGCCCGCCGGGCAGGGGTTATCCCAGACACATAACGTTCAACGACAACGCCATGGTCCGCCTTATGGAACTGTTGCGGGACGTCGCCGAGTCGGACGACTACAAGTTCGTCAGCCCCGAGCGCCGCAGGAAAGCCGGGCTCGCATTCAACCGCGGCCTGGCGTGCATACTCAAATGCCAGATCCGCGTCGGCGGGAAGCTCACCGCCTGGTGCGCCCAGCACGACGAGAAGAACTACAAGCCCCGCCCGGCCCGAATCTACGAGCACATCTCAATCAGCGGGTGCGAGTCGGTCGGGATTGTTCGGCTGCTTATGAGCATCAAGAACCCGCGCAAGGAAATCGTCGCCGCGGTCCACGGCGCAATGGCCTGGTTCGAGTCGGCCCGGATCACAGGCGTAAGACTGGTGTCGATCGACGGTGACAAGAGAATCGTCAAAGACCCCAAGGCCCCGCCGCTGTGGGCCCGGTTCTACGACATACGAACGAATCGCCCGATATTCTCCGGCCGAGACGGCGTGATAAAACAAGCCCTGTCCCAAATCGAACACGAACGCCGCACGGGATACGCATGGTACGGCTCCTGGCCGGCAAGCCTGGCCGAACCCTACGCCGAATGGAGCAAGAGACGCTCGCCAACACCGAAACCTCAGTGACAAATGCGGGCGATTTCATCTCGGGCCGTTCGAGTCTACGGCCCCCAGGCCGGTTCGGCGCTCAGGCCGTCGTTGGTCAGTTGCTGTGGGTCTGTGCCGTCTGCGGCGATGCTGTAGATGTCGGAGATCACCTTGCCGGTGACGATGTCGAACGGGTTCAGCACATCTCTTCGACTGGTGATGAGTTGGCAGGCGATTCGCTTGCCGTCCGGCGACCAGGTGGGATACACAGCCGCCTGATTCAGCCGCAGGCGCGTGAGTTGCCGGGCGCCCGTGCCGTCGGCGTTGGCGATCCACAGATTGCTCGTGAAGTTCATGTTCATGGCGCAGTGGCTCTTGCAGAAGGCGATCCGTTTGCCGTCTGGCGACCAGGCGGGATAGGAGTGACCCATGTGGTACTGCGCAGGCACAAGTTTTCCCTGCGCCAGGACCTTCGGCTGGGGCCGGCCGGCGATCAGCGAGGCCAGGGAGCACACGGCGATGGACTCCATCGGCAACGAGCCCATGGTGAACGCGACGGATCGCCCGTCTGGCGAGACGCGAGGGTGCTTGGCGAACTGGCCTCCCATCTGGATGGGGTTCCACCCGGAGACAGGCGGGGAGCCTTTGGCCAGGTCGATCACCGCGATGGTGTCAAATCCACTTTCGTGCGGGAAGTACTCGGGGGAGGGCTTTCGCAGAACCTTCAACTCCAACAGCGTGTAGGCTCCGTGCATGATGCGAGGCTTTTGTCGCGGCTGGGGGTCGTAGAACGCATGCTGCCACAGCACGACGGCGTATCGACCGTCGGGGGTGAGGGACGGACCGGTCGCCAGCGGCATGCCCTTGTTCACATTAAGAGTGACCTTCGCGGTCTTGCTCGGCCCGGGCGTGCGGATGACTTCCAGGCATCCGATGTGCATGTTGGATCGGCCCTTGACCCAGAGCGTCTGATTGGCCGGGACATCCTTGATGATCGCCGTCTTCTTCTCTCCGACCAGCTTGAGGATCTTGCCCTCGCCGCCCTGCCACGAGACGCGAAGGGCCGCCATCGACCCGGGAGCGTCCATAACCTTGCCGGCGCTCATAATCATGATCTTCGCCTTGCCGCCAGTGACCGGCGGAGCCTGCTCATTGCCGGTAACGCGCCGTACGCTCCGCTTTTGAAGGTCCACCAGGAAGATGTCGGCGTTCAGCGCGCTGCGAGTCCGCTCGTAGTTGGAGGCGAAGGCGATCTTCTTCCCGTCGGCCGACCAGGTCGGCTCGAACGCATCCCACGGCGCCGGCGGAACGATAAACGGCGCCTTGCTGCGACCCTGACCGTCCATCAGGTTAATGGTCCGCCGCGGCGCACCGCCGTCGGTCCGCCAGTGCACATAAAGGATGTGCCCCGTCGCCGATCGCCCCACGACCGAGCGGGGCGTCAGCGGTTTATTGTCCGGCCCGCCGATCGGTCCGACGGGTATCCGGATCTTCCCCAGAGTCGCCGGAGCCGCGGCGGTGCGGTCCAGCGTCAGCCTGCCGCTCTTGTCGGCCAGCGCCAACTCGGCTCCGGATCGGCTGACCTTGTGCCGGACGACTTGACCGTCGGTCGTGCGGACCTCCAGCACGTCGCCTTTGACGGAGTATCGCCCCAGTTGCGCGGTCCGCTTTTCGTCGCGCACCATCACGCGCCGACAGGTCCCGTCAGGCGCGAAGGTCCACTCCGTCCTCCCGAACCGACCCTCGTACGACCAGACCCCTGTCACGTCCACGTTCTCGACCGCCTGCAGAGGCGTCGCAATCGTCGCCAGAGAAGCGCAGATGACGGCCAGGGCCGCCAGCAAACGGATTCGCGATGGATGTTTCATCAGGCCAACTCCCTTCGTGCCGGCACGTCCGCCGGTCGGGGCCGAGGCTACTTCGCCCGCTGAAGAACGGTCTTCACTCCGTCGCTGTCGACGATAGTAAGCGTGCCGCCCACGAGAGTGAAGTTCACTGTCTCCTTTTCGCCGGACGCCGAAACGACGTAGATCTTCCCGCCGACGATCTTGTACGTGCCGCGATCGTCCAGTTCGCCGTCGACGTACATCGCGAAGCGAGTTCTGTCGCACTTCAGCACGACGCCGTCGGAGTTCTTCCACGTGCCGACCAGTATGCCGTCGCCGCCATTGTCGCCTTTCTTCCCGAATGTGTTGTCCACCTTGTCCACATCGTCAGGGCGAACCATGCGCTGAATATCCGCGGCGTCCTCTTCGATGCCGATGTTCTTCAGGATCACGACCGAACAGCCCTTCGACTTGTCAGCGACGGCCACGTAAGCCTTCACCCGGACGAGTTGGCCCTGATCGTTCTTTACGAAGAAGCTCAGCATCGGCAGGCCGCGAGAGTCGAACCGGGCGATCCCTTCGATCGTCTCGCCCTCGATCTTGGCGGTGTAGAGCATGTCGCGGGCGTCTTTGGGGCTTGGTTTCAGCGTGACTGTCACGCCTGCGGGAGAGAATCGCCCGGCCTTGGTCTTGGGATCGACGCCCAGGTCCTGCATCACCCACGATCCGTGCAGCCTCTTGGCTGTGAGCTTGTCGCCGCTCTTGAGGTACGCATCCAACTGCTTGTTGGGCTCGACGCGGTAGGGAATGCCCTTATACGACGACAGCCCGCCGATGGCCTCGGCCTTGACGAACAGGGCGTGCTGGCCGGGCGGGGCCTGCCGCATCACCAGCTCGGGCCCCTTGCCCCACGTAAACTCGCCGGTCCCGAGGTTACGCACCTTGCCGTCCGGTGTTTCGGTCTCCAACAGGGCCACTACCTTGGCCGGGGCCTTGAGTATGATGTTCGACGTCGAGCGCCCGCCGCCGGGCCGGGGGAAGTGACCGATCACCGACTTGACCCGCCAGTCATTCGTGTTGAACTGTATTTCGATCGGCACGTTCTTGCCTTTGCCCGCCCCGTCGACCAGCTCGGCGTAGACAGTCGCCACGTCCGGCTTTTCCGGGTCGATCACCTCGACGGTCGCCGGGATGAGCTTTCCGTCGGCCCAGAGGGAGAATTGGAGCCCGCCGAGTTCCTGGCCCAGTTTCGTCTTGCCGTCGGGGTAGACCGGCACGAGCAGGTCGATCAGGGCCGAGGCTGTCTCTTCCTTCCGCCGTCCCAGCCCCGGCGCCACGTGGAACGTCTTGAACAGCACGGCGAACGAGCCGTCCTTCAGCCGGTAGCTGAAGTCCAGCGTCAGCCACAGCACGTTGGCGCCCTCCAGGTCAAAGGTGCAGTATCCGCCCGTCATAGGCACAATAGCCTTCGCTGGCTGGTTGTCGGGGCCAAGGACTTTCCCGGCGATAATCTTCGGTTTCTTGCCGTGGGTCTTCTGAAGCGCGTGGAGTTTCTGGAGTAATCGACGCCAGGCCCAGTCCTTCGTGCCGGCCTGGTCGGCGTATATGGGCTTCATATTGTCGGCGCGGACCGGTGCGTAGACGCTCAGCCCACAGCTCAACTGGCGACCGGAACCGCGGTACGATGCGAGCAGACACTGCTTGACGGCGGCCTTTAGGGCGGCCAGTTCAGCCTTGGCGGGAAACGCCTTGCAGTTGGCCTGGCAGCGGCTGAGGATGTCGACCATGTCGAAGCAGGCCTTGGCGTGCGGGCCGTGGCGGTACTCGACGCGCCCATTGTATGTCTCGGAGAAGAACAGGCTGCGCGAGATCGCGGCCCACTGGTCGTCGGCAATGGTCAGCAGCTTCTCGGCCGCGGCGTTCAGGGCGTCGCGGACGGGCGGGATCTTGTCCAATTCCACCGCCGACAACTGACGCAGCCGGTCGCCGTGACGCTTGCAACTGGCGCCGAAGCGGTCGACGAGCTTCGTCGCCAGCTTCCGCACGTCAGATTCGGTCGCAAACTCCCCCAGCACGTCCTCGAACGGGATGCCGAACCCCGGCCCCAGCGACTCGCAGGCGAGCATCACGTCGGCCAATCCGCCGCAGGCGACGGCGACCTCCAACTGGCTCATCAGACACATGTCGAAGGCCAGCAGATCGAGTTTTTTCACGCTGGCGCCTTTGAGTCCCGCCGACAGGCCCCCGACGGTCTCCGGCAGCGTCAGTTCGTCGTAGTTGTCCTTGGCGCCCGGGGCGTCGTGGTCATTACAGTTGTCCGGCCAGCCCGCGCCGTGGTCGCTCATGACCAGAGCGTAGTGCTTGGCGGGGAACGCCCTCAACGCCGCGCCGACGAATTTCGACAGCGTCTTGGCCTCGCCCATGTTCACCTCGCCGCAGTCGGCAAGCATCTCGGAGTGCAACTCCTTCAGATTCTTGTCTGCACGAAGGCGATAGACCCGCCCGCCGGTCCAGTCTCCATCGGCCTTTGTGAACTCCTTCGAGCGGTCCATCAGGACGATCACGTCCACACCCTTGTCGGGCATCGCCCTCTCGAACTCGTTCATGTCGGTCAGCAACTCGTTCTCCAGGTTGTTGTCCCCACATAAGTACACGACGATCGTCCAGATGCGGGATGCATCAGGTCTCGGCTTGCCCAGGTCGTCCACGGCCCGACCGGCCCCCGTCGCCGTCGACGCAACCAGGAACAGCAATCCCAGCCCCGCCGCCCATCGACTGACTCCGCGTGCTGATAAGATCCCGTGTTGCATGCGAATCTCCTTTCATTGTCAAGATATAGACATGTCTACTGCACAGTATAACGAAGTGTAGGATATCGCCCCGGAAAATGTCAAGGTCGCGACAGGGCTCCCAGCGGCCGGGTGTGTGACTGCTTTTCGCAGCGTTGCAGGAAATCCGACGTGATGGGAACGGCAGTCATGCGACACAGAGGCTCAAAGACGCAGAGAAAAGCGCCGACAACGGCAAGAACCTTTTTGCCGTCCTCTGTCTCTCTGCAGCCGTTTCCGTTGCCTTCACAAAAAGGGGGTTGTCGTGGCCGTCCTCTGGGTCTCTGAGCTTCTGTGTCGCATGGCTGCCATGGCCGTCCGCCGTGGCTGCCATTCCCGATGGCGACGGGCCTCGGGAGACAGCACGGGATCTCACAACGCGATCACGGACGACGCATCCTGTCGGCTACTTGCTGACCTTCGCGAGTCTGTCCAGCTCCGACGCGACAATCTTGTAGACCTGCTTGGACGGCATGCGGGCGAGGTCTTTCATGGCGTGCGTCTTCGCCAGCGACGAAACCATGAGGAATCCCACGTAGTATCCGGCCTCCGGCGGCACTTTCGTATCGTTCGCCTCGGCTCCGAAGTAGACCCTTCGCCGGCGCCGATCGGTCTGGCCCATGTGCTTTTTCAAGTCCGCGGCCAGGACAGGCAGCATCTTATGGCACAGGTCGATCTTCTTGCCTTCAAAGCCCAGATACGTCGTGAGCCGATGCCCCCCCACCACGACGGCCGATGCGTAGCTGGCCAGACCTTCGGCCCAAAGCGTACGGTACAGCGCGCCCTTGATCGAGAAGGTCTGAAAGTGAAGCAGGTGGAACATCTCGTGGGCGATTGTGATCTCGACTTCTGGTCCGGCGGCGAGAAACTGCTCCAGAGCCAGGGCGAAGACCTTCTTCTCGGTTTTCGCAGTCTTGCCGTCGGAGCCCTTGGTCAGGCCTGTGCGAATCGTGTCGACTTTGCCCTTGAAGGAAAACGCCACCGTAACGTAGAAGTCCGTCTCGGCCCGGAAGTCGGGGAACTGCGTGCGGAAGTCCTTCTGCACGGCGAGGATGCGATCGGCGATGCCGCGATTAGCCTTGGCCAGCGCGGTAATCTCGGGCGCGACTTTCTCCCAGAACTCGTCGAAGCACCACTTCTTGTGCCTGGCCAATGCGGCCCCGTCGAGCTTGCGATATATCACGTCGGCGAAGAAGCGAGGATACCTGTCCTCGATCATCGTCTTCCACTTCGCCGCCCGGGTCGAGGCATCGGCCTCGGCGCAAGCCTTGTGATAGGCCAGAAAGTCGTCCACAACATTTATGATGCGAACGGATCGATTCTCACGCCGGCTCTCGACCGACGCGGCAACCTGAGGTGAGACGATCGCCAGACAAACCGCCGCGGCGAACAGCATCCGCATCGTCCGCGACAACGCAGGCGGTTCGGAATCAATTGAATCCCTTCCCGAATTACTCCGTGCATTCATTTTCGCCTCCCAAGGCCTTCGATCCAACGGGCGTCCCTGCGCACGTCGTGACTTAGCGATCACGTTCCGGGTATTATACCCGCGACAAGCAAGAAAGAGGAGCCTAGCCGTCAAATAGCTGGATCGTCAAACATCTTCTTGTCGCTTGACGCCACGACGCACAACAGAGCGCCGTCGGCTATTCCGCCGAACACCGCGCCGACGACCAGGCTTATGCTCATAAGGGAGCCGACCGATATTCCCACCGCGACCCTCGCCGCCGCCAGCACCACCGCCAAACCGGCGAGAAGGCAGAACAAGCTCGGAGCGCCAGGCTTGAGTTGGATCAATCGGATCGCCGCGAAAACGTAGCCGCCCGATATGATCGCCGCCAGGGCTCCACCGAAGAGGCACCAGGACCCGAACCATTCGGGAGTGTCGAACATCTTGTTGAAGACATTGAATAACTCCTTGGGCGGCTGGTTGAAATCCGGTTGGTCCGGATTCGTTTTCTCGGCCATTTCCTGCATGTTGACCATGATCCCCTGCTGAGTCTCCAGCGTCTTGGGCAGCACCATCAATTGAACCCCGCCGAGCAGGCCAAGGGTTCCGAAAATGATCCCAATTATGCCGACCACCTTGGGCCAGTTGGGTTTCCCGGGTCCTGGCGCTACGCCGACCGGCGGCGCGCACTGCACCGGAGGTATCGGGGGCGGACTGGGCGGCATTTCAGGCTGCTGGAATTCAGACATGGCTGTTGCTCCTGTTCACTCGTCCGTCATATCTGCACAGGCTACAGTGGTTTGCCGCATCGAAGCGAAAACGCCTTGTGCAGTTTTCTGGTCCGTTCGCTGTCGCCGGGGTCATATCCGAATCGCTCGCGGTCAAGCGGGACCTGGGCCTTGGCGAGCTTCTTCCAGCCGGCGTTGGTCTGGTGCACGAATACAGACGTCGGAATCGAACGGGTCCGCAGCAGCGTCTTCAAAGTGCGCTTCCAGACCCACGGCTCGTTGGCCGCCGCCAGGCGCATCTCGTAGATCATCTCGTCCAGCCGCTGTGCGGTCATCTTCGCCGGGTCGTAAACCGTCTCGACAAACGTGTACCGCTCCCAGTCCTGGGGGTAGTTCGTCGCGTGGATGCGGCCCTCTTCCAGCCACCGCTTGTAGAGCTTGGTGCCAGGAAGCGGAGTTAAGTTCGTGATCTGCATTATGTCGACGCCGATCTGAACGCCCTTGAGCGCAGTGTCGGCCACGACATCTTCGGTGTCTTCGTCGGCGCCCATGATGAAGCATCCGAACATCGCCAGACCGGCGGTGTGGAATCCGTCTATCAACTGGCGGTACTCCTCGACAAGTTTGGTGTTCAGGCCCTTGCTGTATTCCTTCAGGTTCGCCGGATTGAACGTCTCGAGCCCCACGAGCATCGCGCAGCAGCCGGCCTTGTGGGCGAGCTTCAGGCCTTCTACGTCGCGGCCCATGTTGATCGAGGTCTGGCTGAACCAATGGCGTTTCTTGCCGCGCTTTATGATCTGGCGCATCAGCTCCTTGGCCCACTCGGCGTGCTTTTCGCCGACGCCGTAGAAGTTGTCGTCGACTACAAACATGAACGGCTTGTCGGAGCTGTTCCACTCTTCGATGATGTCGTCGATCGGACGGCGCCGTATCTCGCGCCCGTTGAAGAGCGTCACGCTGCAGAAGTCGCACCCGATCGGACAGCCGCGGGAGGTCTGAATGCATCCGATGTCGTATTTGCCGTTGATCGGGTCGAGCCCCTGGCTGGCGCGTCCCAGTCCGCTCGACAGATCCGGCAGCGACCCCTCGTAGCGGGGCTTGAGTTCGCCGGCCGCGGCGTCTTCGATAATCGCAGGCCAGATCCCATCGCACTCGCCGATCGCAACCGAGTCGAAGTATTCAGCGGCCTCGTCGGGGACCGCCCAGGCGTGCGGGCCGCCCATGATGCACGGGATCCCGTTTGCGCGGCAGACGCCGGCCAGTTCGTAGGCTCGCGTCGCCCCGCTGGTGTAGGCGGTCATGCCGACAAGATCGTAGCCGCCGGATGTAAGCAGGCCGGGAGTCTGTTCAGCTCCGAATATTTCGTCGATTATGTCTACCTGGTGGGGCTCGGAAACAAGGTTCGCCAGCACCTGCAGGCCGAGTTGCGGCATGAAGGTGCCGGTGGTGTGATACCCCTGACAGCGGCGTGCGACCGGATTGACTAAAGCGATTTTCATAAGATCCTTCCGAGTAAGACCTGCAATCATGCCCATAGAAGGCCAGTTTGCAAGAGATGTTTCAGCAATATCCGACGAACCGAAAAAAGGGCCGGGAATGCTCTGTAGAAAAGATCCGCGGGCATGATGATCATTATACTGCGTGCGATCGCCGGGAACACCTGTTGTATGCACCGGGACCGGCGGCAACGGACGCCGCCGCCGCCTGTGGGGGTTCTGCCGCTGCCAGGGTATTGTCTTCCCCCCGCCCCCCCCGAGATACGTTGGAGACCGACCCGTCCCCGTCGACGATCAACGCGCCTCCCGCACCCCCCGTCATAGCGCCCAAATGGAATTCGCTGGAAGTCACGTTGCGCCTTTTTTCAGCGGGCCTGGCGGACGGCTTTGTCTATGGCTTCGAGGATCTCCACGGGCTTGGATATGTGCAGCCATTCGCCGCCGGTAAGGTTGCCTCTATCGGTCTGAAAAAACAGCGTGCCGATCTTGCCGAATCGCTCGATCAGGCCGGTGGTCAGCAATGCCGTGTGGCGAATTTCGGTCAGCAGGCACCCGACGATCGAAACTCTGATCGCCCCGCGGATGCGCAACACTCTGCGATTAGTCAGCACATAAAGCGTCCCGGCCCACTGGCCGCAGGCGACGGCGAGTCTTACAAGCGCCAACAGACCGCAGATAACCTCTATAGTCTGCGGCGCAACGCTCATTGGAATCGCCCGTCCGAGATAGTGCCCCCCCACAGCGGCTATCGCCAGAACAGCCAACGCACGCACCGACGTCAGCGGTATGAACCAGGCGCTGGGCTTGACCGTCAGCAGGACCAACTCGCCCTCTCCGATCAACTGCTCCAAGGCGGCCTCACGCGACACCGACGCCGATTGTGACGCAGACGGAGTCACTTGCCGCCCTCCCGCAACTGAGACGGATCGAGAACGCACAGGTCCGGCAGGCCGCGATACAGGTCGTCGTAATCCAGTCCGTAGCCAACTACGAACTCGTCGGGTATGTCGAATCCGGCGAAGTCCGCGTCCGGGCGGTCAACCGGCCGGCCAAGGTCCTTTCGCAGCAGCACGCAGGTCCTCAGGCTCTTTGGCTCAGCGCGTGAGAACATCTCCAGCAGGAACGTCATAGTCCCCCCGCTGTCGAGAATATCGTCGACGATGAGCACGTCCCTGCCGGTCAGGTCCGCCGTCGGCGGAAGCGCCAGCCTCGGACCCTGGGATTTCATCGCCTGCCCCGGATACGAGCAGACCGAGACGATCGCAAGGCGGATCGGCATCGACAGGCTCCGCATCAGATCGGCCAGGAAAACAAAAGCGCCGGTCATCACGCCGACTATCGTAATCTCCCCGGCGCCGTAGCAGTCGGTTATCTCGCCGGCCAATTGCTCCACTCGATCGGCGAGGGCTTCGCGGCTGACCAGGATCCTAAGCTCCGAGCCCGGCGAATGTGAACGAGTTGTATCAGCAGAATCACCCATCGCCCGAATCGTACCTGCACAAACCGGCGAATTCAACATTAACGTCGCCTGCGTTTGTAACCGATATCACGCCAGTGCGTACTACAATGCATATGGAGCACAAAATTGGCTTTAATTCCGCACAGCCAGCGGATATATACAAGTAATACAGGAAACAAATGCAAGGACGGCTCAGCGGCACATTACCTGAAAGGAAACTTACGATGAAGAAAGCCCGCATTGTCATAACTATCGGTTTGATCTTAACTTCGGCCTCGGGCCTATGGGCTCAGAACGCACCGGCCGAACCGGTGCTCAAGCACATACCCGCAGGAGCGATCGGGTATGTAGTAGTCAACAACATCCAGAACACCATCGATAAAGTCGAAAAATTCGCCACTGACATCGCCGTGATGCCTCCCAAACCCGCCGACGCGCCCAAAGTCAGCATGATGCTGGGGATGCTGAAACAGATGGCGATGCTTGGAGACGGCTTCAATCCGAACGCCGGAGCGGCCGCGGTGCTGCTGGACCCCAAGCAGTTTGGATTCAATCTTCCCGGACTCGTCGAAAGCGGAATGTCGGGCAAGGAACTCGACGAGAAAAACGCTAAAGCGCTGGCAAACGGAGTGCCGTTCGTGCTGTACGTGCCCGGGACGAGCATCAAGGGCGTGTTCGGAAACTATCCGATCGAAAAAGACGGTCTGCTGACCACCGTCAAGCTCAGAATGGGCAAGATGTTCGCCGCGAAGACCGGAAGCTACGTGATCCTGAGCCCCAACAAGAAGGCGATCGCAGCAGTCGTCACCGCCGCGAAGAAGACCGAAGCCCAACTGGTCAAGGCCCAGGCGGCGATGATCAAGAGAAACGACATCTCCTACCATGTCGACATCAATCTCATTTCGCCGACGATAACAGCGGTCATGAAGGCCGTGACGAAGCAGGTCGCACAAGACGAGCCCGAAATCGCGCCGATAGTGAACCTCTACGTCTCGCTGTTCTCGCAGCTATTCGAACAGCTTGACTCGGAGTCCGGCGGAATACGCATCGACAAGACCGGCATCATTATCGAATCTCTCGATGTGGCCAAACCCGCAACGATGATGGCCAAGAGCTGGACGGCGACGGGTAAGGCCAAGTCCAAGGGCGCCGGCGTCCTGGATTCGCTGCCGTCGCTGCCGTACGTGCTGGCCCTGGGAGCGTCCGGAGGAGCGAGCGAAAACGCAGCGACGATCGGAAAGTTCGTCGACGACCTCCTGGCGATGGAGCCGCTGGCGACGAAACTCACCGCGGCGACCAAGGCCAAGACCAAGAAGACCGTAGCGGGAATCATGGACGAGATCCAGGAAGTCCAGTTTGTCGGCGGCGGAGCGCCGGCCGGCAACGGGCTGTTCGGCGTAGCCTGGTCGATCAAGTGCAAGGACTCGGCGAAACTCAAGGCCCTGATGGCCGACAAGGCCGAACTGGGCCAGACGTTCCTCCGGGCTCTGATCGACGATAACGACGTCAAGGATCTGAAGATCACCTACAGCAAGGGCGTCGAGAAAGCCGGCGACATCCCCGTTGATTCGATCGAGATCTCGCACCCCGACATGCTGAAGATGTCGCAGCGAGAACGAACCGAGATGGTCAAGGTCCTCGGCGAAGACAAGATTCGCTTCCTGATCGCGGCGCCCGACAAGAACACGGTCGTAGTGACCTTCGCCGGCAGCACGGCGATGACGGCAAAGGCGATTGCAGCGGCCGCCGGCAAGGGGCCGATCCCCAAGGCGCCCGGAACTGCCGCGGCGATGGATGTTCTTCCAAAGGACCCCCAGGTGATTGTGTTCATCAACATCGCCAACCTTCTGGACGTGGTGCGGACCGGCATGGCGGCCATGATCGACGATCCCCAGCAGCGTCAGCAGATGACGGCGATCGTTCCTCAGTTGCAGTGCAAGACCCCCATCGCAATCGGCGCCAAGGCCGAGGGCAAGACGATGCACTCGCTGATGTTCGTGCCGACGGCGCTGGTAAAGGAAATCGTGCCGAAGATTCAGCAGACGATGATGATGCTGATGATGGGCGCCATGGGCGGCGGACAGGCCCAGCCCCAACCCGGAAACGGACCCCCTCCCGGAGATTTCTAGGAACACAATTGACAGCATGACCCGCGGGGCGGCTGCTGCAAGGCGGTCGCCCCGCTTCTATGCGCCCCGGCGACGGCGGATATCGACAGCCGCATCAATGGGACGGGGCAACAAAACATCATTCTTACTCTTGTTCGCCCACCCTGGAGCCGATACATTTTAGTAGGACAATATGGCGGCCTGGCATGTGCATGACCTGGACGCGATATACAGGAACAGTAGCTGAACAACGGAGAACGACAAATGTATTCCAGCAAAAGGGCCTTCACATTAATCGAGACACTTATTGTTGTTATGATCATGGTTACGCTGGCGGCTATTGTAGTGCCGCAGTTCACCAATGCGTCAGGGGAGTCGAAGTTAAGCAATTTGAAGTCGAATCTGCAGTCCATTCGCGCACAACTGGAACTGTACAAGATGCACCACAACGAGACATATCCCACCAACCTCGTCGCTCAGATGACCCAAAAAACCAACACCGACGGGACGATCAATCCAGCGGGCATACACGGCCCATACCTGATAATGTTCCCGGCTAATCCATTTGTTGACGACACGGTTGAAGCGGTGAAAACCGACGGCAACGCCGGGGAGGGCTGGGATTATGACAGCGGCACGGGCATCATAATTCCCAACACCGCCGGACACGCGGGCCTGTAGGTCCGCATGAGGCGCCGTGCCGCTGCTGCGAAAGTAATGGCGTTGCCGCGCAGCGACGGGCGATGTCGGACAGAACGGTGAAAACGGACATTGAAACCGGCGTCCGAGACCGACGATGGGTCCTTAATACCTTCAGGCTCCAGCCCCGGCTGTCGCCGCCCGTCAGCTCTGGATCCTATCGAGCAACTGGGTCAGGAACCCCTGGATGACCGGCTGGGGTATGTTCGCCAGCGCCGGTTCGTCGCCCTGGACGATCTGGAAATACTTGACAGCCTCGTTGCCGAGGCCACGGAACTGCTTGAGTTCCTGTGCGTGATGATCGGCTCGCTCGAGATTCCCGTCAGCCATGTCCAGACAGTAGTTGATAACGAAATGATGAAGATCCTCGCTGGTCAGATCCTCACGCTCCGAAAGCGGGACCGAGTCCGAAGCGCCGATCTCCGCGATAAGATCGTGCTCCTGGGCCCGGAGCTCTTCGACAAGCCTCTGACGCTCGCGCTCCTCATCCTCATCGATGGGCGCCAGGTCGAGTAACTCCTCTTCGCTAACCGGCATGGGAATGTACATGCTGTGCTTGCAGTAAGGACACTTGCCCCGCTTGCCGCCCACAGAATCCGGAGCGCTGACCTGCTTGTGACAGTGTTCGCAGTTGAATGTGATCGCCATCTCTATTCTCCAATGACCTTCACCAAGACTCGTTTCGAACGGCGTCCGTCGAATTCACCGTAGAATATCTGCTCCCACGGGCCAAAATCAAGTCGCCCGTCGGTAATTGCGACAACAACCTCCCGCCCCATTATCTGGCGCTTGTGGTGAGCGTCCCCGTTGTCCTCGCCGGTTCGGTTGTGATGGTAACGATCGGGCGACGCGTCAAACGGAGCCAGGTCCTCCAGCCAGCGTTTGTAGTCTTCGTGCAGGCCCGGCTCGTCGTCGTTGATGAACACGCTGGCGGTTATGTGCATTGCGTTTACCAGCACCAGACCCTCCTGCACGCCCGATTCGCCGACAACCCGCTCGATCTCGCCGGTTATGTTCATAAAGCCCATACGCGACGGAACATTGAATCTCAGGTATTCGGTTTGCGATTTCATTTGTGCTTCCTTGCGGGTTTCCCCTGTTGCTTGCCGGTCGGCAGTTGCTTCGTGCGCCTCTTGCGGGCTTCAAGCTCCTTGCGGCGCTTCTCCTCGGCCAGGCGGCGCGCCTTGTGATCGCCGCCCATTCGCGCAAGGGCTCCGATCACTATTACAAGCCCGACGACCAGGAACAGGCCGACCCTGTTGGCGACGATCATTCTCATCTTGAACATGCATGACGAGGCTCCGAGCATCATCACCAGCAGTCCGACGAGTATTATGTTTATTGAGGGCAGACGATACTTCATAACTCACAATCCGCTTGCGGCGGACATCTCGCCCGCCGGCTGCATATCAGAGTATCATACAGTCGCACTGGAATTCTACAACCATCCGCAATACCATGCCCAGTTCATGGCTATCAGAGATCTCAAGGAAATACTGTCATCCCGCTTCCTGCCGGCCGTCCGCCAGCCGAGCCAGTACATCGGCCTGGAGGTCAACGCCCGCTGCGCCGACGTAAACGCCGCCAAGGTCGCAGTCGCCCTGGCGTTTCCCGACGCATACGCCATCGGCATCTCGCACCTGGGCAGCCAGGTGCTCTACAACGTACTGAACAACATCCCCGGCGTCGCATGCGATCGGACATACTGCCCCGACCCGCCGACCGAAGCCGTGCTGCGCGAGACCGGCATACCGCTGTTCGGATGGGAGTCGCGCGGGGCGATCGGCGATTTCGACATCATCGGATTCTCGCTGGCGTACGAAATGTGCGCCACGAACATGCTGACGATGCTCGACCTGGCGGGCATTCCGCTGCTGGCGTCCGAGCGAACTGACGATCACCCGCTGATAATCGGCGGCGACTCGATGGCTGACACGCCCGAACCGCTGGCGGACTTCGTTGACCTTTTCGTCACCGGCGACGGGGAAATCCCGCTGGCCAAGATCGTGGAACTGGTGCGAGAGGCGAAGGAATCCGGCGCCTCGCGCTACGAGATGATCCTCCAGGCCGCCGGGACAATAGAAAGCGTATACGCCCCCAGCCTGTACGAACCGAGCTATAACGATGACGGCACGCTGGCGGCCCTGACGCCGAAACACCCGGACCTGCCGACGAACATACGCCGAGCATACCTGCCGCACCTCTCGGACTCCCCGGCGCTGACCGCTCCGCTGGTCCCCGTCGCCGAAGGAGTACACGATCGCGTTACGCTGGAGATCATGCGAGGCTGCCCCAACGGATGCCGATTCTGCCAGGCCGGCTTCGCACGCCTGCCGGTGCGGTTCCGCAGCGTCGACGAGATAATCGAAACCGCCAAGGCCGCGATCGACGCCACCGGCTATCGCGAGATTTCGCTGCTGAGCCTTTCGACCAGCGACTACCCGCACCTGGGCGAACTGATCGCCCGCCTGAACGAGGAGTTCACGCCGCGAAACGTGTCGGTCTCGCTGCCGAGCCTGCGGGTCAACAGCCAGCTAAAGGAGCTGCCGGCACTGACGTCCGGCGTTCGAAAAGGCGGGCTGACGATCGCCCCCGAGGCCGCCCTGCCGCGAATGCGGAAAGCGATTCACAAGAACATCACGGATGAAGACATGCTCGCCGGCGTCGAGGCGGCCTACAAAGCCGGATGGAAGAAGGTCAAGACCTATTTCATGGTCGGCATGCCCGGCGAGACCGAGGCCGACATCGACGGGATACAGCATCTGTGCAAACGCCTGTCGATGACCGGCAAGCCCATTATCGGTCACCCCGGCTCGATCGCGGCCAGCGTTTCGTGGCTGGTGCCCAAACCGCACACGCCGATGCAGTGGGCTCCGATGCGCGCCTTCGACTACTTTATCGCCGCCAAGCACCGCCTCAACGACATCTCGCGCCGCTCGGCGGTCAATTTCAAGTATCACTGGATCGAGTTGAGCATACTCGAGGCGGTCGTCTGCCGCGGCGATCGGCGAGTAGGAGCCGCGATCCTGGCCGCCTGGAAGAAGGGCGCCAGGATGGACGCCTGGCGCGAGCATTTCGAGTACGAAATATGGTGCGAAGCGTTCGAAGAGGTGGGAATGGATCCGGCTTTCTACGCCCACCGCGAAATACCCGCCGACGAACTGCTCCCCTGGTCGCACATACAATGCAAACACACCGCCGCCCGCCTCAGGACCCAATACGAAGAGATGATGCAGACGCTGTCCGAAGAGTAGTCAGTCAATCCCAGATTATCTCGCGCGCGTCGAAGACTGGTCCGTGGGTGCAGCAGAGTTTATACGACCAGCCTGCCTCGGCGTCGGATTTCGTTTTGCATATGCATGATTGGCACGTGCCCATGCCGCAGGCCATGTGACGCTCCAGCGAGACCTGGCACTCGACCCCGCGTGCGATGCATATCTCGGCGACCGCCCGCATCATCGGCTCCGGGCCGCAGGTGTAGACAACCGCCTCGTCGGCCGGTGCGGCCAATCCGTCGAGCCAAACGGCCAGCGGTTCGGATACGAATCCCTTCCAGCCCAGCGATCCGTCGTCGGTGGCGATTACCGAATCTACGCCGGACTGAGAGAACTGAGATACGCTCGCAGAAGGCTTCCCGCCGGGGTCCACGTCTACGCCCGGCGCGAGAGTCAGAGGGAGCATGTCGACCGACCGGGCTCCGCAGAACGCAACAGCATCCTTGCCGGCGGCCTGCATCGTCGAGGCCAGGAAGATCATCGGCGGGATTCCCACTCCCCCACCGACGAGGGCGGCTTTCGGCTTGCTGTCGCTTATCGGAAAGGCGTTGCCCAGCGGACCGAGCACGCTTATCTCGTCGTGCTCGGACGCCTGAGCCAGCCACGAGGTGCCCTTGCCGACCACGCTGTATATGATGTCCAGCTCAACGTCAAACTCGGTGTCGCGCCGACCGGCCAGGCTCAGCGGACGCCTGAGGATCGGCTCGGCTTCGGTAAGCTCTCGACCTTTAAGCTCGGGCCAACCGACCGCCGGGTCCTCAACTGCAATCCAACCGGCCTGCTCGCCGGGCAGGCGGCACTGCAACTGGACGAACTGCCCCGCTTCCGTAGGCGGGAATTCCTTCGCGCCGAGGCGAAGGAGGTAATGGCCCTTGCACAGCAGCCGGTTCTCCAGCACGTTCATCACAAAAGTCCCGCGCGGCGATTTCGTTTCAGGCGTAGCATTCATACCCTGATAATATGCACACGCGACGGCGAACAGCAACGGGTTCTTGCCACGAAATACACGAAAGGCACGAAAACTGAGACTACGGCAGACGGCTACGGCGCGGAATGCCGCCGCTCATTTGCTGGCGGCTCGTCGACGAAAAGAGCCACATGCCATTGCCGTTCGCCGTTGTCGGCAATTCAGTGAGTTTAGTGTATTTTGTGGCAACGAGCCGTTGCCGTTGGCCGTTGTCGTTGCGGGGCGTTGACAGTCCGTCGCGGCGCCCCTACCATCACCGCTGAAGGAGTCTTTTGATAATGGCCCCGAAGAAAAGTGAAAAGCAATCGAATAAGTCGTGGCAGGGCCGGCTTACCGCCGACGCTGACGAACAGACAGCCGCGATGCTCGCATCGCTCGACGTGGACTTCTCGCTGTGGCGTTATGATATCGTCGGCTCGATCGCGCACGCCGAGATGCTGCACAAGTGCAAGCTGATATCGCGGGCTGAGCTTGCGAAGATCAAGTCAGGGCTCAAGTCGGTCGCCGCGGACCTGGAGGCCGGCAAGCTCGAGCTGCGCGTCGAACTGGAAGACATACACATGGTGATCGAGAAGGCGCTGATAGATCGTATCGGCGACGTCGGCGGCAAGCTCCACACCGGGCGCAGCCGCAACGACCAGGTCGCGACCGATCTGCGGCTGTGGGCGCGCGATGCGGCCGACAATCTCACCGATGCGATAACCGCGCTGCAGGCCGCACTGGTCGCAAAGGCCGATCAGTACTCCCACGTGGTCATGCCGGCCTACACGCACCTGCAACGCGCCCAGCCGATCCTCGCCGGGCACGGCCTGCTGGCCTACGCCGAGATGCTGCAGCGCGACGCCGAACGGCTGGCCGACGCTCGCAAGCGGATCGACGTCTGCCCGCTGGGCTCGGGAGCCGTCGCCGGGACCTCCCTGCCGCTGGACCGCAAGATGACCGCCAAGACGCTGGGCTTTTCCGGCATCACGCGGAACAGCATCGACGCGACATCCGATCGCGACTTCCTGGCCGAGCTGTGCTTCGCCTGCGCGATGATCGGCGTGCACCTGTCGCGATGGGCCGAGGACTGGATCATATATTCATCCGTCGAGTTCGGGGCGATCACACTGAACGACGCCTACTGCACGTCCAGCTCGATGATGCCCCAGAAGAAGAACGCCGACACGCTGGAGCTTATCCGCGGCAAATCGGCGGCCGCCATCGCACAACTGACCGGAATGCTGACGCTGATAAAAGGCCTGCCGCTGGCCTATAACCGCGACCTGCAGGATGACAAGCGGTTCGCATTCGCCACAGTCTCGGCGATCGGCCAGGCGCTTTCCGTCGCGGCGGGGATCGTGGCGACAACCGAGTTCAACGAATCCCAAATCGCAGACGGACTGGACGCCGGCTTCCTGGACGCCACGGCGCTGGCCGAGTACGTCACCGCCAAGGGCGTGCCGTTCCGCACCGCCCACCAGATCGTAGGCAAGCTCGTGGCCCGGGCCGAACAGCAGGGCCAAACGCTGGTCGAAACGCCGCTTGCCGATCTGCAGGCCGCGTGCGAGAAGGTCGCTCCGGACGTAGCCAAACATCTGGGCGCAGCCAACGTGGTCAAGCGATACAGCCCCGAAGGCTCGGCGGGAGCCAAACAGCTCCGCAAACAACTGGCGTTCTGGAAAGAAAAGCTCGGACAAAATGCGGGAGCTTGAGTTCATAGACTGGATTCAGGGTCGAAGCGATTTCGACGCGACAAGAGTGCCCGTCGGCCCGGGCGATGATTGCGCAATCGTGCGCCTCGACGACAGGGATCTGCTGGCGACGACCGATCAACTTCTGGACGGTGTGCATATTCGCCTGTCCCTGCACGGCCCGCGGGCGGCAGGGCGGAAAGTGATCGCACGCAGCCTGTCGGATATCGCCGCGATGGCCGCGATTCCGCTTGCCGCCGTCGCCACCGCCACTTTGCCCCTCAACTTCCCGGAGTCCGAAGCCCAGGAGCTTTATCGCGGGATGCGCGAAATCGCCGACGAGCATCACTGCCCGCTGGTCGGCGGCGACGTGGCGAGCTGGGACGGGCCGCTGTGCCTGACGTCAACTATATTCGGACGCCGAGCGGGCGTAACCGGAGGCGTTGAGCCGGTGCTGCGCAGCGGGGCGAAAGTCGGCGATGCGGTTTGCGTGACCGGGTCGCTGGGCGGAGCGTGGAGGTCCGACAAACACCTGGAGTTCAAGCCGCGAATCGCAGAGGCCGTCGAACTGGCGATAAGCTGCCGGGTCCGATCGATGATCGACATCTCCGACTCGCTGGCCCGAGACCTGCAGCATATATGCGACGCCTCGGGCTGCGGCGCGGAGGTCACGGCCGCTGACGTGCCGATAAATCCCGAACTGCAAGGCGACCCGGCGACCGGTCTGAAAGCCGCTCTGCACGACGGTGAGGACTATGAACTTCTGTTCACCGTATCGCAGGCCTGGGCCCGCAAGCTGTGCGATCGCCAGCCGCTTACCGTCCCGATCACGCGGATCGGAACTATCGTCGCCGGCTCGGGGCTTGTGCTGGTGCGACCGGACGGATCGCGGGACGAACTCGAACCGATCGGATGGGAGCATGGGAAGTAAGCCTGTGGAAACTCACGAAACAAACAGCCCTGAAGAGACTTATCAGTTCGGACGCAAGTTCGCCGAGCGTCTGTCGATCGGAGACTGCGTGGCCCTGATAGGCGGACTGGGCGCCGGCAAGACAGCCCTGACTCGCGGGATCGCCGAAGGGCTCGGTCTCGAGGATACGCGTCTGGTCTCGAGCCCCACGTACGTACTCGTGCACGAGTACATCGGGACCGGGCCGATATTTCATCTGGACCTGTACCGGATGACCGACCCGGCGGCCGAACTGGCGGACCTGGGACTCGAAGAGATGCTCGAAGAAGGCGTTACGCTTATCGAATGGGCCGACCGAGCCGAAAACGCCCTGCCCCGCAATCGGTGGGAAGTCAGGCTCGAACTGACCGACGAATCGTCGAGACGATTCACGGTGACCCGTTCGGAGTAATCCGGCGGCGCCGTTGCTGTTGCCGTTGCCCTTCCTGTTGCCGTTGCCGTTCCTGTTGCCGCTGCCGTTGCTGTTGCTGTTGCCGTTGCCGTTGCCGTTGCTGTTGCCGTTGCCGTTGCTGTTGCCGTTGCTGTTGCCGTTGCCGTTGCTGTTGCCGTTGCTGTTGCCGTTGCTGTTGCCGTTGCTGTTGCCGTTGCTGTTGACGTTGCCGTGGAGCCCGACGAAGGAGGGTGACCTGATCGTAGCCCAGGGCGCAGCGCAGCAAGCCCTGGGACCGCAGTTCGCATATGTCACCGAGCCCTCCGAAGGAGGGTGACTTGAAACGGATATCACGTGATGTTCAAATCACCCTCCTTCGGAGGGCTCGGTGAATTTGCACGTCATGTTCCCCGGGCTCCTCCTTCGGATTCGCCCGGGGCTACGATCAACTCACCCTCCTTCGTCGGGCTCGACGTCTCCGACAACGGCAACGGAAAACGACAACGACAACGACAACGGAAAACGGCGACGACAACGGAGAACGACAACGGACAACGACAACGGAAAACGGCGACGACGCATCACAACGTCCCGACGCGAGACACTTGGCGGATTCACATCCTAAGTGTTCCATCGCCGCTCCGTTGCACTTCGGATGTGAATCCGCCCTTCCTATCGACAGCGCTGCATCCCTGCAAATCTACAGGCCTCACCGCGACGATTCGGCCGCCTGTTTCACCCACGCCTTGCGCACCTGCGTAGAGTAGCGGGAATTCAGCTCCGGCAGCGGAGCAGGGCGAATGTCTTTGGGCAACGGCGCCGTGGGCGGCAGTTCATCCACCGCCGCCCGAAAGCTCTTCAGCGACTCGTGCAACTGCTTGTAAGCCGCGGCGACCTTGGGGTCCTTCAACGCCTTGTCCATTTCCTGCGGCAGCGTTCTCAGGCGGTGCGCCCTGACCCACCACATCGCCTTCTTGCCCCACAGATTGTCGGGGCGGCGATACTGCTGCGAGACCTTGTCCAGCGACGCCTTGCTTAACGCCGCGGCCCGCCGGCGAAACTCCTTGCCGGGAACAATCAACTCCAGGCCGATCGAGATTCTATCAGCCAGGGTTCGGAGCATTTCTTTGGGCGTTGCGTGCAAGTTCAGGTCCGCCTCGTGAGCGTCGTATACGGTCTCGCGGCCCTTGCGGTCCCAGCGGTCCCGCTCGGCGACAGCCTGCATAGTATGCATGATCGGTCGGTTCTTAACGCCCTCCTCCATCCGCCAGGTCGTCCAGCTCTCGGTACGATAAGGCGGAATCGGCGTGTAGTAACCGCCCAGATGCGCCGAACCGTCACCAAATCCGTAGCGTAGCGCCACCGGCCTGGAGACCAGGGGGTGCCGCACCTGTAGACAGTTGTAGAAGATCTTCTTCCTGCGTTTCTGCTGTTCGGTAAGATAGCTTTCATCAACCGCTCGCCTGACCCGCCCGGGATACCAGCGGCCGTCCTCGTCGGCGACTGCAAACCCGCTGTACGGCAGACAGTCGTAAGTCCTCGGATAATACATATTAACCGGAACATCCCTGATGGCCGATCCGTCTTTTCCGCGAACCCGTCTGGGCTGCATCAGGTAAACGCGGGCCGCGCCGCGATCGAACGTCACGGTCATCTTGTACTTCTGCTGTCCGCCGCGGTCTCGCTGCCCCGCGCCGGGAGCCCCGTAAACGTCGGTCATCGCCCAGAGCACGGCCCGCTCGGCCAGCGGGCGCTTCCACATCGGGTGAAGACCGCCGGTAACGTCGTGCCCGGTGATAAACCCGGTGCCGGGCGTTTTCAGGTGGGTCTGGTAGTGGATGTCGCTGACTATGGCGTAACCGTTGGCCATGGCGTCTTCGGCCTCCGGCGCGCCCTGCAGTTGCAGCGTGATGATCCCGAACGGGAGCTTGTCGTCGCCGAAGGCCCTCCGAAAAGCCTTGATGATGGTGGGAAAGATCTGTCGGTATCGGGGAATGCAATGGGTCAGCGCCTGTTGCTCGCCCTGCATGAACATCGCGCCCCTGATCGAGAGTTTCCCTATCGGCGCGACGCGGCCGTTGAAGTTCCTGGCCGGCATCTTCTTCTCATCGCTGAACAAAGCCTTGACGCGCGGGTGATCGATCGATCTCAATTCCGCAAGCCCCGTCCACTCGGATCCCAGCGATCCGCCGCTGGCGGTGTTGATGACTCCGACCGGCACTTTCAGTTGGCGGTGGAGGTTCTTGGCGAACAGATAGGGAATGGTCGACACGCCCTTCAGCACGCCGTCGTCACCGGCCGTGCAGATACGCCAATCGGATCGCTTGGGAAAATCGGACAGGGGTTTGGGTGCGCTGTGGCTGTGAGAGGTATAGCGAACCGCCGGCTCCAGCAGACCGGCGTTGTCCAGCCAGGCCGACCGGTTGCCCGCCCAGGCCATGTTGCTCTGCCCGGCGGTCAACCACACCTCGCCGACCAGCACATCGAGCACGGCCGATTTCGCGGCGCCGCTGAGGCAGATGAACTTGGGGTTGAAGCTGGCCTGCATCGGCGCAAACTCCACGGACCACCGGCCCTCGGAGTCGGCCCTGGCCTGTCTGAATACGGTCTTGAAAACCGGCCTGTCCTCGTGGACGTAACTCAATCGCACTTTCGGCGTGCTGAATGCGTTGTCGTCTTTCCCGGGTTTGGCCTTGGGCGACTCGCGCCTGACGCGGTTCAACGCCGCCTGTCCAACCGCTTTGATCGCTTCGGCTCGGTCTTCGGTAATCGTCACCGTAACCGCGGCGCCGGGGTCGGACCGCCCCCAGATCGTCAGCGGCTTGTCCCGCTGGAGGACCATGTGGTCGTTGAATATGTGGGCCAGCCTGGTCTCGGCCGATACGCTGCTGTTCGAGATCGGCATGAGAAGACAGGCCATTAACGCTACGCTGGATGTGGTGCGCATGCTTGTGTCCTTGTGCGGCGTTGTGCGTCGTCGTTATGGTCTGGATACGCTTGGGGGAATCAGCGGACGCCGATCAGCCGCGATTCTCCATATGCCCTTCGCCCGGCGGGGCAGTCGACCCTTTCAAACGTGATTCTATTGTCATCGCTCCGGCCAGCCAAACAAAAAGCCGCATTTCAGGCGGCGTCGGAAGCCGTTGTTGACGTGGAGCCCGACGAAGGAGGGTGACTTGATCGTAGCCCAGGGCGATTCCGTCCCGCCCTGCGTAGCTCGCAGAGCGGAGCAGGGAGGATGAGCCCTGGTAATGGGATGCGAAAATTGAAGGAGCCCTCTGGAAGAGGGTGATTTGAACACTGCGGTATGTCCATCTCAAGTCACCCTCCTCCAGAGGGCTCGGCGACAAACGCCGACGGCGCACCGACTGGCATCCGGGCCGCTACTCATTTTTTCTCCTCAAAATCGCATTTTTGCTTCAACAGATCCCCGTTGGGTTGAGTATATGTCTGTAGATGCCACGGGATATATCTTATGGGTGATGATGCGAAACTAATGAGTATGCTCGCCGTAGGACAGCACGACGCTCTCACTGTCCTGATCGACCGCTGGCGGCATAGGGTATGGACGTTTATCGATCACATGTGCGGATACCTGGGGAGAACCGACGATATCTTCCAGGATGTCTGGATGCGGATATATCTCTACCGCAAGAAGTACGATCCGACCCGAAGCTTCAAGTCGTACCTGTTCGCCGTAGCGGTAAACTGCTGTCGCACCAACATGTCCAAACATGCGGCCGGACGCGGCGAGCATGGGACTCGAATCGACACCGCCTGCGACGAGCCGCCGTCAGGCAAACCTCAGCCGCTCGACGAACTGATAAGCAGCGAACAGCACAGCCAGGTCCGCAGAGCCGTCAACAAGCTCCCCGAGAAGCAGCGGACAGTCGTGCTGATGTATCTACTGTACGATTCGAACTACCGGATGATCGCCGAGACGCTGAGGGTTCGGATCGGAACGGTTCGCAGCCACATGTCGCTGGCTCTCAAGAGCCTCAGGCGATCTCTGGCGCGCATAACTCCCGCAACAATTGTGGATATCGAAAAACTCTCGCCGGAAGGCCAGGTGAGCCATGAATGACATTCGACTGAGCAAACTCGACGAACTGATGGACGAATACGTTTACGGACTGATGAAGGATCGCCGGGCCGATCGGATCCGCCGGAAGATTGAAAACGATCCGGAATGGCAACTGGCGTACGAAGAGGCCGTCGGCCGCAAGAGGATGCTGACCGGCTTCGCGCGAACCGATAATCCCAAGACTCCAGTCGCGGCGTTTACCGCCGCCCGGGCGATCGAGGCCGCCGAAGGAGTCTACAGCGCCCGCCTGCGCAGGCGGAGGAGACTTCGCTGGTCGTCGGGAATAGCGGCAGCCGCGGCGATGCTGCTGATCGGATGGATGTGGATCTCCTATGCGGCGGTCACCCCGCCAACCCACACAGTGCGACTGATCGGACAGGACGAGCTTATCAGCGGATCGAAAGCCTCGCTGTGTGCGATCGTGACCGACTTCCACAATCGCCCCTCGCCCAACGTACCGGTAAAGCTGGTGCTGACCGGATCCGATGGCGGTGAAGAGATCCAACTTGCCGTTTGGCGCACCGGCGCCGACGGAGTGGCCGCCGGGCAGATCGACCTGCCGGAATGGGAAGGCGACTGCAAACTGGTCGCCCGAGCCGGAGACAACCAGTTCCAACTGATCGGAGCCCCGATCGAACTGAAGCGGGCGACAAGGGTCTATCTGTCGACAGACAAGCCGATCTACCAGCCGGGACAGACGATCCACATGCGAACGCTGGTGCTGCGAACCGGCTCGCTGAAGCCCGACGCCGGCAAGGCCGTCGAATTGTCGGTTACCGATCCGGCGGGCAACGTGATCTTCCGCCAGAGCCGCAAACTCAGCGATTACGGCATCGCCTGGGCGGACCTGTCGCTGGATTCCCTGATCGCTCCGGGACGGTATCGAATAACCGCGGCGACCGGGGCCGACGAGAGCACTCAGACTGTCGAGATATCCCACTACAAGCTGCCGGCGTTTTCGATGAAGATCGAGACCGACAAGCCGTACTACCGACCCGGTGAGACAATCAGCGGGAAGATCCGCCTGAAGTACAACTTCGGCGAGCCGGTGAAGGGCGCGAAGATCAAGCTGAGTCTGACCGACCGCATGATCGAACTCCAGGTAGCCCTGAACCAGCAGACCCTGACCGCAAGCGACGAGGGAGTAGTCGGCTTCGAAATACCGCTGCCGAAAACCGTTCTCGGCGACGGGATGGCCCATAACAACACGCAAATGCTCCTGATCGCCAAGGTGACCGACCCGGTCGGACAGGAGAACACCGGGTATCACAACATACCCGTAGCCGCCGAGGATATCCGCATAGCGGCGATCGCGGAAAACGGCCTGCTGCCCAAGGGAGCGGCCGGGAGGCTGTACGTAGTGACCAGCTACCCCGACGGGAAGCCGGCCAAGTGCATCGTGGACATCGCCGAGATCGGCAGGAGCATCCGCACTGATGAAACCGGAGCCGCGGTGCTCGAAGCCGCCAATCTGCCGATCGTGCTGAGAATATCGGCTCGCGACGATCAGGGGCGGACCGGCAGGACGGTGATTAAGCCGCCGGTGGCGTCAGATGACTCGCTGGTGCTGCGGACGGACAAGCCCATGTACTCGGGCGGCGAGACTATCGCACTGCAGGTCATAGGAGGCAAGGCTCCGCTGTTGTTCATAGACGTCGTCAAGGACCGCCAGACCGTGCTGACGCGGACGATCAAGCTGGAAAACGGACGCGGGACTGCTGCGATCGATCTCCCGCCGGACCTTTCGGGCACGCTGCGTCTGCATGCATACAAACTGGACTCCGAAAGCCAGTGGATCGGGCGGGACGCGGTGGTGATCGTAAAGCAGGCCAACGGGCTGAAGGTGGACGTATCGAGCGACAAGGAGGTCCACCGACCCGGGCAGGACGCCAAAATCAGCTTCCGCGTGACCGATTCGGCGGGCAAGCCGCAGGTGGCGGCGATCTCGCTGGCGGGCGTGGACGAGGCGGTCTTCTCGCTCCAGCAGTCGGCGCCCGGACTCGAAGGGCTGCTCAACGGACTGGACGAAGAACTGCTGATTCCGGCGATAGAAGTCCACGGCCTGTCGGCCGCGATGATGCACAAATCAACGCGATACGCCGAGGCGGTGATGTCCGCCGCGGCGCTTGAAGCGGCCAGGCAGGACGCCGAGAACTCAAACCAATGGACCACAGGGACGAACGATCGCCTGCACTCGCTGGACGTGAGCAACAAGGACATGGCCATGAGCGTCTACAACGACGCCCGAAACGGAGCCGAAGGCAGAGCTAGAACCGTATCGTTTTGGGGAGTGATCGGAATCGCCGCGGCGCTGGCGTTCTTCGGCGTGTCATTCGTGCCGGTTTCAACGGGTATCGACGCCCTGAGTCGAAGCAGATGGACAACGCTCGCAGTCGTGTTGATATTCGTAAGCGTATTGGGGACTCTACTCGTGCGAGGCTCCCTCCAAACACTGGGCTCCGGAGAGGAACAGCCTATGTGGGCGAGAGCCAGCAGGGACTCCTTCCAGACGAGCGGCGGCAGCGACGGCTCCGGTCTCTTTGGCAGCGGTGAGGGGCTGGAATCGCCTGCGGACACTCCTGGGCTTGCTGATGCCGGCTCGGCGAACCACATAGATTTCCCTGCCGACACTGGTCTCAAGATCGCCAAGCCGGTTCGAACGCGGACGTACTTCCCCGAGACGATGCTATGGCGGCCCCAGGTGATCACCGACCCGCAGGGTCGAGCCGACCTGACGGTCCCGCTGGCCGACAGCATAACTACATGGCGTTTAAGCGGTTCAGCAGTCAGCAAGAGCGGTCTGCTCGGACGCGTGTCGGGATCGGTGCGGGTGTTCCAGCCGTTCTTCGCCGACGTCAACTCACCGACGGACCTGACACGCGGCGACGAGGTGTCGGTCCCGCTGGTGCTGTACAACTACGCCGACAAGCAGCTCAGCGTCAGCCTGGAGTGCAAGGGAAGCGACGGTTTGACAGTCGTCGGAGCCGCAGCAGCCGGAAACGTCAGCATCGACCCCGGTCAGGTCAGTCGAGTGATGGTCCGCGTGAAGGCCGATCAGATCGGCTCGGGCAGGCTCCAGGTTCTGGCCCGCAGCGCCGATTTCGCCGACTCGATCCGCCGCGAGATACGGATCGCTCCGCCCGGACGCCCCGCCTGGGCTGTGGTCAACGCCGAACTTACCGACGGGCCGCAGGTGATAGATGTGCCGATCCCCGAAGATGCGGTCCCCGGCAGCGTGGCGATGAGGCTGAAGGTCTACCCCAGCACGTTCAGCGAGCTGCTCGACGGGCTAGACGGCATCTTCCGCCAGCCGAGCGGCTGCTTCGAACAGACGTCGTCGACGACCTATCCCAACGTGATGGCGCTGGCGTACATGCGGACCAACAAGCTCGACAACCCCGAGATTGAAGCCAAGGCCGCCCGCTACATCCAGATGGGCTACCAGCGGCTGCTGACGTTCGAGATCAAGGGCGGCGGGTTCGACTGGTTCGGGCGCGGGCCGGCGAACGTAGTGCTGACGGCGTACGGGCTGATGGAGTTCGCCGACATGGCCCGGGTCTACGAGGTGGACCCCAAACTGCTCGAGCGGACGGCGAACTGGCTGGCCTCGCAGCAGAACGAAAGCGGCGGCTGGAAATTCGGGCAAGGCTGCTTCCACGAACCGTTCACCGGCGGCGACAACAGCGAACTTGCGATCACAGCGTACGTAACCTGGGCGATAGCGGGCTACAAGCCCGACCACCGGGCGGCGGTCAAGGGCGCCGCGTACATCCGCGAGCATGTCGGCGAGATATCCGGCCCCTACACGCTGGCATTGTGCGCCAACGCCCTGCAGGCCGCCGGCGACTCGACCGCTGGCGAACTGATCCGGCGGCTGGCGAGCAGCGTCAAACGCATCGACAAGGACAAGGCGTTTGTGCCGGTCGGCGGAGGCAGCAAAGACGTCCGTGCGACCTCTCTGATGATCCTGGCGATGAAAGACGACAAGCGATACGCCCCGACTGTTCGCGACTCGCTGCGATGGCTGGCGTCAAAGCGCGATTCTGCGGGGGCCTGGGGCGCCACGCAGTCAACGATAATGGCGCTCAAGGCGATGACCGAAGGCGCCTCGGGCGGATCCCGTAAACGGGACAGCGACGCCAGAGTCGTGATCGGCTCGACAGTGCTGAACATCCCGGCCGCCGCGTCAGACACGGTGCGAACGGCGGTGATAACCTCCCCCGCAGAGGCCGGTCGGACGATGCGGCTGGACGTGACCGCCGCGGGCGCCGCCGGGCTGCCCTGCCAGGTCGTCGTACACTACCACACCCAGCGGCCGGTCGCGCGGGCCGAGGCTCCGGTGCAGATCAAGGTCGACTACGACAGATCGGATCTGCGGGTCGGACAGACCGCGACGGTTCGGGCGATCATCACCAACAACTCGCCGGCGGCGGCGAACATGCTGCTGGCCGACGTCGGCACGCCTCCGGGGTTCTCAGTCGACAGCGCAGGGCTCGAGAAACTCAGGGCCGCGGGGAAGATCGACCGATACACGGTGACCTCGCGCGGCGTGATCTTCTACATAACCAGACTCGCGGCGGGAGCGGGCCTCACGCTGGAGTACAAGATGACGGCGAAACTGCCCCTCAATGCGAAAGCGGCGCCGACAACGATATACCCCTACTACCAACCACAACAGTTGTCCGCAGCACAGCCCGCCGCATTCACGGTGACCGCGGCGGAATGAATTGACGATTCTCGAAACCCGACGACACGCGTAATCGCGAGCGGTTTGGTGTGAAGTGCTGACGCAAATACAGGCACACCGCACGAAACCGCTCGCGGTTTCGCGCCGTCGGGCTTTCGTAAATATCGTCTCAACCGCACAATACCGCGAATCCCCCAATTCTTCGCACACAGTGAACCTTGACGCACCACCGCCGGGAAGATACCCTTGGGGGTTCGACAGGCGGAATTTACGAGGCACAGACTATGGAAGAAGCCATCACAAAGGCGCAGACCCTGATCGAGGCGCTTGAGTACATTCAGCGTTTCGCCGGACGGATCGTGGTGATCAAGCTCGGCGGATCGGTTATGGAGAGCCCCGAGGCCCTCAAGGGCATTATGACCGACGTGGTGTTCATGAACACCGTCGGAATGCGCCCGATTATCGTACACGGCGGCGGAAAGGCGATCTCCCAGGCGATGGCCGAAAGCGGGCTCGAAGTCCAGTTCGTACAGGGCCGGCGATACACCGATCAGCGTACGCTGAACGTAGTCGAACAAGTGCTGTGCAGCCGGATAAACGACAACATCTCCGAAGTGATCGAGCACCTGGGCTCCAAGGCGATGAGCCTCCATACGCTGAGCAGTTGCGTACTTTTCGGACAAAAGCTCTTCCTGGACGACAACGGCAGGAAGGTCGATCTCGGCTCGGTCGGCGAGGTCACAAGCGTAAACAGCAAGCTTATCGAACTGCTGTGCGAGGCCGACACGATTCCGGTGATAGCCCCGCTGGCCCGCGACAGGACCGGAGCCAAGCTCAACTGCAACGCCGACACCGACGCCGGCGAGGTCGCCGCACGCCTCAAGGCCAACAAACTCGTGATGGTGACCGACACGCACGGCATCAGACGGGACGTGGACGATCCCGAGTCGGTGATAAACTCCGCCAGCGAGTCCGAGATCCGCGAGATGATCGCCGACGGAACGATATCGACCGGAATGCTGCCGAAGGTCGACGCCTGCCTGCGGGCGCTGGACGCCGGGGTGCCCCGGACGCACATAATAGACGGACGATTCAGCCACTCGCTCCTGCTGGAGATATTTTCCGAGCGCGGAGTCGGGACGCTGATTCAGAAATAACAGGGAAAACGCAGTACAGAAGTGCAATCATGCAAAAAGACTTCATAGCCATTAAGGATTTGAGCGGCGAGCAGGTTCGCGGATTGATCGACAGCGCAATCGCCGACAAGGCCCTGTTCAGGGCTGGAGAACTCCCGGCGTCGCTTGCCGGACGCACTCTGGCGATGGTGTTCGAGAAGCCCTCGCTGCGGACTCGCGTGAGTTTCGAGGCGGCGATGACTCACCTTGGCGGACACGCGATATACCTGGCCCCGACGGACATCGGCATGGGCAGCAGAGAGCCGGTCATCGACGTGGCCCGTGTTCTCGGACGCATGTGCGACGGCATCATGGCCCGCACCTTCGCCCACGAAACAGTCGTGCAGTTGGCTCAGCACGCCCCGGTTCCGGTGATCAACGCTCTCAGCGACATGCTCCACCCCTGCCAGGCGATGGCCGACCTGATGACGGTCCAGGAGCACTTCGGTTCGCTGGACGGCGGGACGATGCTCTTCGTCGGCGACGGCAACAACGTCGCCTGCAGCCTGGCGATGGCGTGCGCGAAGGTCGGCATGAAGTTCATCATCGCCTGCCCCGACGAGTACCGGATGCCGGAGGAATTCGTCGCGTCGGTCCGAAAGATCGGCGGCGAGGACTGCTGCGCGATCGCTTCAGACGCCAGGGCCGCCGCGGCCGAAAGCAGCGTGCTCTACACCGACACGTGGGTCTCGATGGGCCAGGAGGATCAGAAACAGCAGCGGATCAAGGACTTCGAGAAGTTCAAGATCAACTCGGATCTGATGTCGGCGGCGCCGAACGATGCGATCGTCATGCACTGCCTGCCGGCATACCGCGGGCTGGAGATAACCGACGAAGTCTTCGAAGCACACGCCGAGACAATCATGAACGAGGCCGAGAATCGCCTGCACTTCCAGCGCAGGCTTCTGCACACGCTGATCGCCGACGGCGGGATCGGCTAGCGGCGCGAGGAACAATGGCGAAATTCAAACGAAATGACGGACGACGCCCCAACCAGCTTCGCGACGTGACGATCACGCCGGGATTCGTGCGAAGCGCCGACGGATCGTGCCTGATCGAATGCGGCGGCACGCGGGTGATCTGCACGGCGAGCTTGTCGTCCGGGGTCAAGAAATGGCGCCAGGGCTCGGGGCTGGGGTGGCTGACGGCCGAGTACGCCATGCTGCCGGCGTCGACCGGCAGGCGGAAACCCCGTGCGACGCTCAAACCCGACAGCCGCGCCACCGAAATCCAGAGGCTTATAGGACGCGTGATCCGCAACGTGGTTCGGTTCGACCGACTCGGAGAGAACACTCTGCACCTCGACTGCGATGTGCTCGAAGCCGACGGCGGAACGAGGACCGCCGCGATCACCGGGGCGCATGTCGCCGCGGCGATCGCAAGCCGTCGATGCGCCGCACAGGGGCGCTGCAAACCGGGAGCGATCGTCGGCCAGGCAGCCGCGGTGTCCGTAGGCGTCGTCGGCGGACAGGTCCTGCTGGATCTGGACTACAGCGAAGACTCCGCCGCCGAAGTCGACATGAACGTGGCGATGCTCTCGGGGGGCCGGTTCGTGGAAGTTCAAGGCTCGGCCGAAAAGGCGCCGTTCACCGGCGACCAACTGCAGGCTATGCTTTCTCTCGCGGCGAAAGGCGTCAGAAGACTCGCAACACTCCAACGAAGCGCCATACGAAAGGCTCTGTAGAGATGATCTCGAAGATTTCCAAGACGATCTGTGCGATGGTTCTTTCAGCAGTCATGATTGCACTGCCGGGATGTCCCAAAATGCCGTCACTGCCGGCGGTGTTCGCCGAGAAGCAGTACACGATCCTTCTCCACACGTTCATGGGACCCAACCACGTGCAGCAGTCGAAGGTCTATCGAGACAAGACCAAGGAGCTGGCCGGTTGGAGCGGGCTGGAGGTCGTGCACAAGGACAGCAGCAGCGAGTTGTACTGGGGCAAATACCGATCGATCGACGAGGCGGCTCCGGACCTGAAAACGGCCAGGACGTGGCGCGTGCCGAACGTGAACCGAGCGGCGTTTCCTTTCCCCAAAGTAGTGCTTCTGCCCGGAGAGGATGTCGCGATCGCCAAGTACGACCTGAATAACGTCAAGGACTCTCACTGGACTGTCCTGGTCGCACTATTCGTCGATGACGCCAAGACCGGGTTTGTCGGGCGAGAAAGACAGAGAAGCGCGTTGGAATACTGCGTTTACCTGCGGAAGAAAGGGTTCAAGGCGTACTACCGCCACATAACCGGTCGATCGCAGGTGACGGTGGGAGCATTCCCCGAACACGCGGTGGTGATGGAAACCCGGCCCAGCCTCAAGTCCAACGTGGTGATCGCCAAGCAGGTCGTCCGCAGTGAGAAGATGCGTAAGATCATGGCCACCACCAAGCCGCCGCTGTGCTTCCTGGTTGTCAACGGCCGCACGGAGTACAAAAAGGGCCGCAGCGCAAAGACAGGCAAGATCACCAAGACAATCGTCCCCAGCCGCCCGATGCCGATACCCAAGAAACTCTAAGGCTACCGATCCCCAGCCCCGGCTAAGGAGCATCCATATCATGTCCCCGCGGCGTATAGTTCTGGCCACTGGCAATCCCGGCAAGCTCCGGGAGATGGCCCAGGTTCTCGAATCGCTTCCCGTTGAAGTTGTCTCGATAAGCGAGATCGCCGACCTGCCCGAACCGGATGAGACCGGGACGACATTCGCCCAGAACGCTCGCGAAAAAGCCATCTACTACGCCAGCGCCACGCAAGAGTGGTGCCTGGCCGACGACTCGGGGCTCCAGGTCGACGCACTTGACGGGGCGCCCGGAATCCGCAGCGCAAGATACAGCAGCGACACCGTCGCCCCTGGAGCCGACAGAAGAACAGTCGATCGGGCCAACAACGCCAAACTGCTTGCAGCGCTTCAAGACGTCCCGGACGTCGAGCGAACCGCACGGTTCGTGTGCTGCGTAGCGTTGGCGGGGCCTGATGGGGTGCTGATCGAAGCAAGCGGACAATTCGAGGGCGTCATCGCCCGCACTCCGGCCGGGAATAACGGGTTCGGATACGATCCGCTGTTTTACGTTCCCGCCGAGGGCGCCGCCGCAGCCGAATTGCCGGCCGAGAAGAAAAACAGCATAAGCCACCGCGGCCGGGCGGTGAGGCGATTCTCGGAGCTGCTTGCCGGCTATCTCTCGGACGAAACGTCCGGCCTCAAGTAGTCCAGCCGGCGGCGTCCAACAACAGACCAGGCAGCCACACCCGCGGCCAAGACCAGGTGTATCGCCATCGGCTCCCACCACTGAACCGAAGGTACCGCGATATCCTCCCCCAGCGGCGTTATGCGGTACATTAACTCGGCGTAGTGCCAAACGAACCGGCTCTCTTCGGCAATCGCCGAGAAGGCCCCGTACAGCGGATTGGCTCGCAACCACAGCCCAGCGACAGCAGACTTGCTGCGGACCTCAAACAACTGCAGGAGCCCCGGCAGCCAGAACAACCCGGCCTGAATCGCCGTCAACGCTGTCGCGGCAATAACGGCGCACAGATATCTGACCCTGGCCGTACGGGCGACTCGCACGAGAGCCGCTGCGCACAGCGACACGGATGCATATATGCAGTAAATCTTCACCGCGGCTGTAAAAGTGACCACCGGCGTCATTCGCCAGAGAACCAGCAGAAGCACGACAGTGGCGTCGGCGACGCACCCTCCCCTGAGAACGCCTGACAGGGCGCTGTTCGGCCCGGCTGCAAATACCGCGGACGCCGTCGCCACCCAAACGCCCGCGATTATCAGCGAAGCCGCCGCCAGCGGTCCGGCTGGGACTCCATAGGACAGAGGGATCAGGAAGATTGCGACCTGAACCGCCGCGGTGGCCGACATTATGCCGACAACAGGCCACCCGTCGCGCCTCAGCAGCGACGGCGTTTCGTTCGGGTCTGGCGAACTGTCCGGAGCCGAAGACACCTGTGCTATTTCCCGTCGGTCCTGTCGGATCTCTTACTGTCGGAATCCCGCCCCTTAGCCTCGTGGTCCGCCAGCGCCTTGCGAAGCGCCGCCGCGTAATCCTGCCAAAGCACTTTCATACGCTCGGCGCGGAGGATTTCGAGTTCGACCTCGGCCAGGACCTTTTTCGCCTGCTTGGCCGGGTCCATCAGCAGATGCTCGGCCCGCTTGAAATCCTTGGCCCACTGCTGCAATTCGGCCCGGGCCTGTTCGGGGCTCCGCGGGGGGATCGGAGCCTTCGGCGTCAACTGCTGCTGTTCGGTCTCGGTAACGCCGGCGAACGCAAGCTCTTCGCGCGCCTCGGCGATATCGTAGACAATCGTTCGTGCGTCGGACCGTATGACCGCCAGCGTGTCGCTATGGACTGACACGAACTTCCTGACCCAGGCCCTGAGCGACCCGGGCAGGATGCGCTCGCCGTCGATCTTCATCCGACCGAACCGGTCAATCTCCAGGAGGATCCTTGCGTGCGGAGACTTCTCGGCGCCCGCGCGCGGCGAGATGGTCACTTTCACCTTCGTTCCTATCGGGGGAACGGTTTCGGCGTCGGCGATGTACTCCGCCTGCACGTTGCCCTGGCCGCCCTGGCTGCTGGACTCGAAAGGCACGTCGATGAGTGAAGAAGAGAAGTTTGACACCGACACAATCTCACCGTTCATGTCCGCGGCGTACGTGTTGTCAGGCAGCACATCCGAGCCGACGAAGATCCACGTCTTCGGGCCGGGCAGCTTCTTCTTGCCTACGCCCTTTATCCAATCGCCGGCGATATCCTTATGCTTCGAACCGTTCTTGTCGGTCCACTCAAGAGTGATGTCAAGTTCCGGACCCTGCGGCGGGCCGAATCTGCTGACGCCGTCGCGTCCTGTCGACCATCGTGCGGGCTTGCCCAGGGTCAGCCCCATCGCAAGCAGCCCGGCGTGAATATGCGAGGGAAGCACGTCGCTGCGCATAATGCTCTCGTGCTCTTTGGTGCCGGTTCTGCAGATCATGAACTCAAGCATCACTTCGCGCTGGCAGACTTCAGCCTCAAAGCTGATCGTGCGTTTCTTCAGGTCGAGCGCAATCGGGCTCGTTCGTTTCGCGGGTCTTGTCGTTGCCGATTCGGCGGCGGACTTGTCGGCTCCGCCGTCCTGGGCTCGAACTCCCATCTGGACCGCCCCCACGACTCCTGCGGTCAATATAACGATAAACGCACGCATTCTCATAACAGTTGCTCCTGTGATATCCAAGCCGCACGGCCGAGCCGGGCGAGCATTTCCACCTTGATTCTCCACTCCCAGGCCGTCGGAGGCAAGGGTTTGTCCCTGTCCGTTCCCGCGGCAACCGGCTCGACACCTAGTTTATATTAAGCGGGCTGCACACCCTTCAGGATGCACAGCCCGCGAAAGATTCGCCTGATCCGGAATGAACTAGGGGTTGACCTCCAACTCCTTCTCACTCTGGATAATGATGCTCGGCCTTACCATGATCATCAGGGTGCTTTCGTCCCTGTTGTCACCGGTATTGGTGAACAGTCTTCTAAGGAACGGGACCTTCGACAGCACCGGCACGCCGAGTTCGCGTTCGATAGTGAGGGACTCCTTCTGACCGCCCAGCAGCAGCGTGCCGCCGTCGGGGACCGAAACGGTTGTCTGGAGGTCTCGGGTGGTGATCACAGGCAGCGTGATGAAGATCGGCTGCTCAACCAGCGGGCCGCCGGGGATCACTTCAGTCGCATCGGGATTGATGTTGATCTGGTTTGTCAGGTCCGATTCCGACACCTGCGGGCGAATGGTCATCGTCACATAGCGTCTGTCGGCCGATACCGTAGCTTCCACGTCGAGAACGGTACCGCTGGTGACGGTGTCTGTCTCAACGTCCTGTGCCTGCGAGTTGTCACCTACCTGCGACTCGGTGCCGCTGACATACGTCTCTTCGGTCGACAGCGAGATATACGCTCTCTGGCCGTTGAACAGCGTGATCCGCGGAGCGGTAAGCATTCGCGTCGAGTCGTGGGCCTGCGTGGCTTCCAGCAGGAAGCTGACCTGAACGTCGTCGAGGAACTGTCCGCCGAGGCTGAAGGCCGGAACGGCGTCGGCTCCGCCCAACAGGCTTCCGATTCCCGTTCCGCCTGCTCCGATCTGGTTGGTGAACGCCGGCAGGGCCGCGTCCGTTCCGGTTCCCTGTCCGTTCTGGATCGCGCCCATCATGTTTCGCGTGGCGCTGCCGTTGACCGGAGGAGTCGTCAGGATTGACGGGGGCGCCCACTTCGAACCGAGGTTGAAGTAGAAGTCCAGGTCGATGCCGACACGATTCAGGAAGCCGCTGGAGACAGTGATGAACCTGGCCTCGATGGAGACTTCCAGAGCCCTGGCCTCACGGAGCTTGCCGATCAGTTCGACAATGCTCTCGTGGTTCTCGCTGGTCTGCGTGATGACGAGTTGTCCGCCGATTTCGCTGATCGCTCCGGCTTCGCCGCCTGCGTCTCTCCACGAATTGCGGTCCACCGTGTCGGTGATGAGAGTCTTGATTTCACCGATGATCTCGCTTCTGGACTTCAGTTCGCCTTCCAGTCCGCTGCCGGTGTCGCCGCCGCCGGCGCCCGGATCGAACAGACCGGTCTGATCGCTTGTCTGGTCGCCGGCGCCCTTTGTCGACCTGCCCAGCCTGGGGCCTTCGAACATCGGCACGCGAACGATCATGTCGCGTATGTCATATACACGCACAACGGTCTGCTTGCCCAGGTCGGCCTTGGTGGAGATCGTTATGACGCCTTCGTCGATTACGTATCCCAGACCTGTTTCGCCAATACCCGGCTCGCCGCCGGTGGCGACGTCTTCCAGGATGGTGTCGAGGGCTTTTCTGAACGTCACGTTCGACAGGTGCACGTTAACGGTAGTCGCCGGCTCGATGCTCTCAAGCGCCAGCGCTCTCCACTTGATGTGGATGTTGGAGCCCGATACGTCGCGCAGGAACTGGAACACCTGCGAAAGCTCCATGTCTTCGAAGTCAAGCTTGGACACTCGCGTGTCGAGCTGCTTTCGGACGATGCGGTCCATTTCCGTCTCGGCCTGCGAACGGGCGTCGAACGGCTTGCGCCTGATGGTGATCTCTTTCCAGTCCTTGGGGTAAGTCACCAGGAGATGCCACGGAATCTCCGAGCGTCGGATGTCCAGAAGCGCCGTTCTGGACTCCTCGATGACATCCTTTATCAATCCCTTCTCGATTTCGAGTTGGGTGAAGTTCTGCAGCAGCTCCATGTGCTCATTGGCCCAGCGATTCTGCGGGTCGAGGATCAGGATCTGCCTGATCTCTCCCAAGGCCTCGGCGAAATTGCGACCGGACTCAAGGGATTTCGCCCGGGCGGTCAGATCGCTGATGCGTCTGCGGCGTTTGGCCTCATTCATCGCGATCAGATCCGCTTTGGCTTTCTCGATCTGGATGCGTTCCTTGTCGGCATTATTCTTCACCCACTTGTCGCGATTGGCGCCGATCCATTCGATCTGGTTGGCGACAGCAGACTGCATCTGACGATACTTGTCGGCGGTGAAGAGGCTCTTGGATGTGTCGATGACGTTGCCGGCGGCTTTGGCGGCTTCAACGGCGGCGGAAAAATCACCTTCGTTGTCGGCGCTGGCCATCAGCTCCTTGGAACGCTGCATGGACTTTTCATATTCCATCAACGCTTCGCCGCGCAGCACGTTGTTGCGCTCGACTAGCTTGTTCAACACTCCCCCGCCGCCGGTGTTTGCGCTGAGCTTTCTGGCCAACGCCAGGAGCTTCTGGGCTTCGGTGTTGCCGGGGTCCAGCGAAACGGCGTTCTGCAGTTCGTCTGCGGCTCCGGCCGAGTCGCCTCCGTCCAGCAAGGCCCTGCCGGCGGCAAGATGCTCGGCGGCGGCTTTCTTCCTTCTGGCCGCGGCTCCGGCAAGCAGATTGTTCTGAGGGGCGGTGGTCTTCGGAGTAACGGTAACTGCGGCTTTGGGCTGAACTGTCACTACAGGGTCGGCGGCCGCCACTTCAACTGGCTTCGGCGCAACAGTCACAACCGGCTTGGGAGCCACCGTCACCACAGGGTCGCCAGCCGCTGCAACTGCGACCGGTTCGGGGGTGGTCGCCACAGCAGGCTTCGGAGCCACAGTGACAACAGGCTCACTGGTGACAACCGCAACCGGTTCAGAGACTACGGCTACCGCCGGTTCTGCAGCGACAACCTCGACGGGCATGGGCGCTACAGCAACCTCGGGCTTGGCCGCGGCTACTTCCACCGGTTTGGGGGTCACAGCAGCCACCGGCTCGGCAACTGCCGGCGTAACGGTGACAACCGGCTCTGTCACCGCGGCTGCGACGGGCTTGGGCGCCACGGTCACCGCCGGCTTGGCCTCGGCGACCACGACCGGATCGGTCGTCGCGGCAACCGCCGGCGCAGCGACAGGCCTGGCTGCATCGGCGGCCTTGGCCTTCACTATCTTATAGTTGACGACCGCCAGTTCGGCCTTGGCGTCCTTTATCTCCTCCTGTCGCAGGAAGGGACTGGTCGACGCGGCGGCCAACTGTTTCTTAGCCTCTTGCAGGTCGCCGGCCTTAAGGGCCTTTTGACCGTTGCGATAGGCTTCCGAGGCGGCTCGCTGCTTCCGTATGGCAGGGTCAACGCGGACAAGATAGTCGTCCAGCGTCGTCTTGTCGTCGCCGGTGAGTGCTTTCAGCTCGGCCGCTTTCAGCAGGACCGCTTTGGCCTGCTGGAAGTTCCGCGCGTCAAACTGGGCGATCCCCTGCTTTAGCAGAGCCTTGGCCTGATCGGAATCGGCGTCCTGGGCAAGTGTTCCCGTTGTAAGCCCAGCCAATAAGGCCGCTAATACTGTGATGCATGTAAACCTGTGGAATGATACCACTGCAAGGCTCCTTTCAAAACATCCTGTAAGACGTCCGCCACGTCCAACGATTGGGTTCTCCGTGGGAGGGCGCCCAGTGGGAGGACCCATGCGGCGCCATCCGTGCGCCGCGGTACGATCCTTCGTTGGTCCAACACACGTCGCTCGGCACTGTTACACCATTTCGACTTAATCGACAGTATCCTTACTATTCACTAAGCCGAAAGGATAGGAATATTCTTTCGTTAATGCAAGCCCAAAAAACAGGAATTACTAAATAGAGTTAAAGGTCATGTCACCTAGGCGCCTGTGCGTCGACCAGAGCCTGCAGATCCTCGTAGGCCAATGCCCGCGGATCTCCCGCCGGCATATGCTTAACCAGTATGTGCGACACCAGTTCACCGCCCTCCAGGCATATCATCTCCCGAGTATTCTCCGTACGCCCGGTCTTGCTTGTGTACTTCTTGTCAAAGTCGGCGTGGACGACGGTGGCGTTGGTTGAGAAGTCAACAACCTTCGAGACCATCTCTCCGGTTGTGGGATTTTTCATCTTTTTGGATATTACCCCGCCAATGATCCGTCCGGGCACGGCTTCAAATCTCTCGGCGACAACCTGCCCCAGACTCCTGGTGAAGATGGTGCAGTAAAGCTTCTTGTTGGCGCCCATCGCCTGAGCGCTGGTAAGGAAGTACTGAGTGGTCCGCGGAATGGCCTGGCCCGTGATCCACTGGCTCCAATCGCTGGCGATAGTCTTGACTAGGGCGTCTTTGGGGGTGCCCTTGTAGACCACGTCGTCGTGAGTGTACAGGGGGCTTACGAACACCACGCGCATCCGGTAACTGTATTTCCTCTGAACGATCACGTCGGTGTCGTGGAAGAGCAGTTCGATCGTTCCGTCATCGACTTTGACCACGGGCTCGGGGGTCCGAGCGGCTCCAGCTCCGGCGCCGGCGGGCGCGGGGGTCTTTTTGACGACGGGCTCCTTGATCCACGGAGTCGTCCATTTGCTGTCGGTTTGGGACCATACTTTCCAGTACTTCGGACGCAATACGTCCTTCTGCGGGCCGGCTGAGAAAGTATCGATCGCCTTTCGCACCTCATCGGCGTTCTTGCCGTCGTAATCGGGGATGACGAACGGCTCTGTCGCCGCCTGGCCTTCAGCCGGCGGGATCGCGACGCTTGTGACAGTAGTAACCGGACCGAACTGTCCGTCTCCCAGGACAACTCGTCTTTCGATTTCAACCGCCACCGCGACGGCGATGACCTCGTCCATCGCCGAACCGCGGAACTCCTTGTTCCACGCCTTGAGCAATTCGCCTCTGGGGAACTCGGCTTTTCCTCGGAAGACCAGCTTGTCGACGCCGCCTTCCTGATCGACCAGTTCGCGAACGCCTTTGAGTTCGGTGAAGACCGGCGCAAAGGTCTCGAGGATATCCTTGACCTTCGCCAGCCTCACGCCCTCGGCGGGCTTAACCTGCTTCGGCGGGATCATGACCGAGCGGTGATCTCCCCAACTGGCGATCGTCGCCGCATCGGCCGGTTGCCGCTGCTTGGCGATCTCACCGTCGTAGTCCGGAACGGGCTTTTCGCGTCCCTTGCTCGGTTTTCGTTCGACGACTCTCTGAGCCCAACTGAGCAATTCCTGGTCCAGTTCCGTCGCCGGGACGACTTGCCCGTCGACTTCGGGGACTTCGGGTCTCAGGGGAGCCGACAGGACCCATTGAAACACTCCGTAAGCAAGGATCAGCGCGCAGGCGCCGAAAACGACTTTTTCCATGTGCTGGTCGAGAAACTTTATTTCATCGGTCTTGGCCATCTGCGGGCCTCCTGATATTTCGCTGAATCGCCGCCGGCGTCACCGCCGCGTCGATTCATCGATGCGTTTTGTGTCTTCAGGTCTCAATACGCTTGACAGCCTTTCGCTAAGGGTGTCAATAGGCATGATCTCTCTGGTCCAGTCCGCTCGGAACAGCACCTCTGCGCCTATAGTCACCGTAGCCACCGGTTGTGTGCCGTAATACCGGTTGCTGTCCGGAGTCGCCGGCAGACGCTGGACGGCGATGTTTGTGACGGTATGATCTCCGCGCAACGCGAGGCTCCGCATCAATTCGGGCAGATGCGCGGTGTCCATGACGACGCTGAACTGATATTCGACGATTTCGTATTCGGTGCTGGTGGCGCGCTGAGTCAAAGCCGAGTTGGTGTTATCGGCCCCGGCCTGCATCAGGTACTCTTCTTTGATGGCGATGCTCTGCAGGACCTTTATCGCCGAGTTCGGCACGGTGCGATTGCTTCCGGCGTTTTTCAGCGACTCGTCGTTTGTCGCGTCGATTGCGGCCAGAATGTCCTGCGTTATCCAGAGGTTCAACTGCGCCAGCCAGAGTTTGTCGGCCGGCGCGTCGGCCGACCGCCAAACCTCCTTCGGGAAGATCACGTCGAGTTCTTTCGGACCCGGAGCGACGCCGGGCTGACTCAGATCGCTCACTGTATTCAGCGTTTCCGGCGAGACGAACATGACCCCGGCGTTGGCTTTTTCAAGCATCAACTCCTCGGTCGCGCTGTTTCGAGCCTTCGCGTTGACGTCGGCGTCGCTGAGATTGGCCATGTACCAGTCCTCGTCGCTGACGCCTTGGGGTTTCTTGATCTCCTTAGGCTTGCCGTCGGCGCCGGTGGTGTCTAAGGCGTCCGGATCAACACCGCTTCGTTTCAGGGCGTACTGGACTCTCTTTTTCGCCGCTTTCCGCCTGGAGACGATATTCGTCTTGAGTTTCTCGGCCAATTCGCCGATCTCGGCATCCACCGGCCAGGACGTCAGATCGAGTTTGGCCAAGGCGCCGTAGAGAGTCGTGCGGTAGGTGTTTGTGAACTTGGACGTCAGGTCCTGCTTCTGGTATGTCGCCGCATCGTGGGGGAACGCGGGCGTCGTCTCGGCTTCGTCGCGGGTCTTCAGTTGCAGCACGGCATAGTTGCGACTGTTCCAGCGGGTGGCCTCGCGGACGACTTTGTCCCTCTGGCTCTTGATCTTGTCCAGGCGCTTCTGGGCTCTCTGGATGCCGATCTTGGTGATCGCTCTTCTACGCGCCAGGGAACGGATCTTGTCGGCCAGCCTGGCCCTGGGCGCCATATCTTCGTTCTCGAATGCGGTGTCCTGTCCGGATCTGATGACGTACGCCCCTGCGACACACACGATCAAGGCTCCGGCCAGGCAGGTCAGGAACAGGTTTTCACGAATCCATTGCATTAGTGCTATCTCCGTGCGGCATTAGCTTATTTTGACTCTTCGACTTCTGACTCATCGAGGTATTCTATGCCGTCGTTCTCGACGAGTACGACCCACCGAACCACGACCAGCGTGTCGCCGGATTTGTCTTTGCCGGTAATCGGATCAATTATTCGATCGTCCTGTCCGGTCGCCGGAGCCGCCGTCCCGCCGGCGGTCGGATCGACCGGGGCCGCCGCGGCGACGGCCAGGCGGCTCTTGTCGGTCATGTATCCGCCGTAGAACCAAAGGTTGGGATGCTTGCTCTTGGCCAGATTGCGGCACTTCTCGATAAACGTCTGTATGTACGTGTTGTCGCCCACAGTAGTGCGGAACTGTGTGGTTATGAAGAATCCGCGAGTCTGCCCCGTCGGAGACGGCGTGGAAATCCCGTCTTTGGGGAACAGTTCAGTGACCTGATCGGAGTATTCGCTGACGAAGTTCTCCATAACGATAATCTGCCGCTTGGCTCGGTCGACGGCGTTGAAGGCCTTGATGCGGGCATTGGCGTCGTCCAACTCCTTTTCCTTAGTCAGCCGCTGGGCCGCGGTCAGGGCTGCGCCCTTGACCGTACCGCGATTCAGTTGCTCGGTCAACAGGGTGACAATCGCCCGGTCTTCGGCGCATTTCCGATACTTGGCATTGTCGGGCGCCACTGACTTGATTGATTCGGCAAAGACCGACACGACCGAGGGCCAGTACGTACGATAGCCGTAGGATGACATTACGGCTTTCATCTGCTCGAGTTCGGCCTTGCCGTCGCTTATGGACTCAGCGGTCTTCTGAAGTCCGCCAAGCTCCTCGACGATGCTCTCGGTCTGGGCGGTTGCCGAAGCGAAATCGTCGTACGGAAGCCGATCGGCGAATCCGCGGTAGACCCAGCAGCACATCGCCACCAGCAGCGCCGCGGCCGATGCGACGAACCAGGGCCTCTTGCTGTCCCACAGTCTCTTGCGGACAACTTCGTCGGGAAGGAGGTTCGTGGCGACCTTGGCCTCGTTGAGTCCCTGGATCGCCAGTCCGTAGGCCACGCCGAACGACAGGATGTCTTCGGTGAAAGTCGGCTCGCTGAGAGCCGGCGATATGACCGTGGTGTTGTAGCTGTCGATCTTGACTACGGGTATGTTGAGGTTCTGTTCGAGGAATTTCTGGAGTCCCGGCAGGCGGAAGCCGTTGCCCAGCCCGAGAACTCTCTTGAACCTGGATTCGCGGTGAAGCGAGGTGTAGTAACCTATTGATCTCTGGATTTCCTGAACCAGGTCGGCGAACACCGGACGCATCGCCTGGAAGACCTGCCTTGCGTACTTGCTGGTCGCGGCGGTCCGCTTGAGGCTTTCGGCCTTGCCGAACGACAGCTTGAACGCGCGGACCAGGGCCTCGGTGAAGTTGTTTCCGCCGATCTGAATCGTGCGGGTCCAGATTCTCGGGCCGTCGGCGACTACCAGGTCGGTCTTGTCGGCTCCGACGTCGGCCAGCAGCGTCGCGCCGTCGGTGGCCAGTTGCCCGTCGATGCACATGAAGTTGTACAGCGCCAGCGGCGCCATCTGGACCAGGTCGACCTTGAGGCTGGCGAACGACATCGTCGCCAGCATCTCGGCGATCTCCATCCGCTTCATGGCGAAGATGCCGACCTCCACGTCAGGACTCTCGGGGTCATGGAACGTCTGCCATCGCCAGACGACCTCGTCGATCGGGAACGGTATCTGCTGCTCGGCCTCGAACCTGACGATGCTGGGTATTCGTTTCGGTTCGACCGGGGGCAGCTTCACAAAACGCATGAAGCTGCTCTGTCCGGGGACGGATACCGCCACAGACGAGCTGGATACGTCGTTCTTGGCCAGAAACTGACCCAGTGCGTTGATGAACACGTCCGAACGATCCGCATCAGGACTGCGGAGGTGCTCGGGATGTTCGATCACTTCGAAGGCGTCGACCTGAAACTTCCCGCCCGCGTCGCTGAGTTTCAGCGCCTTCAGGGCACACTGACCGATATCAATCCCCCAAACGCTTTTCGCTTTAGCCATTGCAGCTCCCTGGCTTATCAAATCGACCGGAGCTTGTCTCCGATCCGGGTCCGGTGAATCCAAACAGCATAATATGAACTTTCTGTCCCGACAGCAACAATATCTCTATCGATGCGTTATACTGGCCCTGAAATCTTATGACTCGATTCAGCATAACAACGCTCGGATGCAAAGTTAACCAGTACGACAGCGCCGCGGTGGACGCTCGACTTCGCCGCGCCGGGCTCCTGCGAGCCGAGGCGGGCGACATGCCTGACCTGGTGATCGTAAACACATGCTGCGTAACCGCCGCGGCGATGCGCAAGAGCCGCCAGGCCATCCGCAAGCAACTGCGGGCCAACACTGACGCAACGGTCATCGTGACCGGATGCTACAGCGATTACGACACTGAAGCAATAGCTCAGATGCTGGAATCGCTGGGCGTCCCGAAGCACCGGGTGCATGTCGCCGGACACCACCGCAACCTTGCCAAGATCATCGATCAGACGCTCGCCGACCTGCGGGGCAACGGACAACAAGTGCGGCGAACAACCGAATCGACAAACAGCCCAAGCTGCACCCGAGCCACTATTAGAGCCCGGCGCAACATCGCCGTCAAGCGCAAAGCGGGCGGTATGAGGCAAATCGGCGGCATAAACGCGTTTCCGGACCATCAAAGGGCGTTCGTCAAGGTCCAGGACGGCTGCGACGCCTTCTGTTCGTACTGCATAGTGCCCTACACGCGTCCGGTTGTGTGGTCGAGGACCATCGATCAGGTCCGCGACGAATGCCTGGCCCTCGTAGATTCGGGGCACAAGGAGATCGTACTTGCCGGAGTATTCCTCGGGGCACTGGGCCGCAAAACCGCTCGCCACGGCAATTGGGACAACTCAAAATCGATACTGCCGGAGCTTCTGGGCGAGGTGGCGAGCATAAAAGGCCTTTGGCGCGTGCGTTTGAGCAGTCTCGAACCTGGCGACCTGAGCGACGAACTGCTGGGCGTCTACCGCGACAACGAAAAGGCCGCCCCTCACTTCCACCTTCCGCTGCAGTCCGGTTCGCAGCGTGTGCTGAGTCGAATGCGGAGGCAGTATTCGGTCCAGGAGTTCCGGCGAACTGTCGATCGGGTCAGAGGAGCCCTGGACGATGCGGCGATAACCACCGACGTCATCATAGGTTTCCCCGGAGAGACCGACGAAGATTTCGCAGAAACAATGGAGACCGCCCGCTACGCCGGATTTTCGAAGATCCACACTTTCCCCTTCAGCGCCATTGAAGGGACCACCGCTTGGGAGTTGCGAAACGAAGCTCCGCCCAAGACAGTGGTGAAGGATCGGATCGCGCAACTCGGCGAGCTGGAGTCGCAGATGGCTGACGAATTCAGAAGAAGGTTCATCGGTCGAACAATGGAGGCGCTGGTCGAGTCAACCCGCCCCGCTCCCGGCGTTCGCCAGGCAATGACCGACCGCTACATCACAGTAAGATTCACCCCGCCGCGAAGCGCCCGCCTGACCGGCAAGGTCGTCCCGCTGGAAATAGATCAAGTGTGGCCCGGCGGACTGTCAGGGCTATTGCAGCAATAATCGCCCGCCGTAAAGCCGTCAAGCCGTTGGCCGAAAAGCCGTGAAGCCGTGAAGCCGTTCATCACCTGCCGGCAGGCAGGCTCCGCACTCATCATTTTCCGTTCTATTGTCTCCGCGAGGCGTCCGTACTACAATGGCCCGCATGAGCGAACCTATTGAAGAACTCACCAGCGCCGCGAAACAACTCCTGGAGATCGAGCAGTTGCTTGGCGGGCAGTTCACGCCTTCGGCTGTCAACAGTCTTCCCGAAGTCAATCTGCCGTCGCGGTCGGCGCGCCCGGCGTCGAACCTCTCTCCTGACGACAAGGCGTCGGCCCTGGCGGAGATGAACGAAAACGAGGTCGCCGACTGCCGACTCTGCGGCTTGTGGAAGACCCGCACTCAGACGGTATTCGGCGAGGGCGACCCCAACGCACAACTGGTGTTCGTGGGCGAGGGTCCCGGCCAGACCGAAGACGAAACCGGGCGCCCCTTCTGCGGGCGGGCCGGAGATCTGATTAATAAGATGATAGGGGCGATGGGGCTGAGCCGACAGCAGGTGTTCATCTGCAATGTCGTCAAGTGCCGCCCGCCCCAGAACCGCAACCCGATGAGCGATGAGGTCGAGGCGTGCTGGCCTTACCTTATGAGACAGTTGCAGATCATCTCGCCGAAGGTGATCGTGACGATGGGCAATCCCGCGACCCAGAAACTCCTGCAGACCAAGCGGGGAATCACCGGCCTGAGGGGCAAGTGGCAGGAACTGCCCGACCTGGCCGAGTCGCTGGGCGGGATTCCGGTCATGCCGACTTTCCACCCGGCGTACGTGCTGCGAAACTACTCGCCCAAGGTTCGCGGCGACGTCTGGAGCGATTTGCAGCAGGTCATGACGGTCCTGGGGCTTAAACTGCCGGGCGACAAGTAATTTCGCTCCCCCCGGCCGCGGGCCGCATGACACAGGCGGCTTTCTCGACAGCCCCGACCCCAACGCCTCGTAAGACAACGCCGCTATGGTGCAAGCGGTTCCTATGCGCATCGAGACCTTGATCAACTCGGCAGGATGGCGCGTCTACGAACCCGCCCGCAGGCAGGCTGGCGGCGCGGCCTGCGGAACACCGCCGCAATCGGGGTAATTCAGCAATCGCCGTCTATCATCCCCGAACTCGATACTCCATTCAGACCGCCTTGCTTCAGACTGTCGGCCGGGCGCAATTCTCCGCTCAAATATCCAGTTCTTCACGGACCGTGCTGAGGGGTTTGACCGGAGCGTCCGCTTCGGTCGCCTTCGCCTCTCGAAGAGTCTTCAGGTCTTCGTACTCTTCGAGCAGTTCCTCGATCTTCCGGAACTCTTCATACGGCAAGACGGCGAACGCTTTGCGGCCATCGCTTTCAAGTATGTTCGGATGCAGTTTCAGCATTTGAATTCCTCCCGTTTATCGATAAGCATCGCGACGATGCACAACTCGATAAACAACAATCTCATTGTCGTTTTCTATCTCAAATAAGACGCGGTAAGATCCAACTCGCAGGCGATATTCCGGGGTGAAATTCGTCAGGCGTCTGACATCGCCGAACAGATCATTCTCCAGTTGCATCAAGCCGTCAGCAATACGCGTCGCATCCTCTTTCCGAATGCGGCGCAATTCTTTTATCGCTCTCGGCTTCAATACCACCGTGTACTTCATGTTCCAATGTTACAGTGGGCTGCACAGGACTTCAACACCTTCGTTCGACTGAACGCCTTGCGGCGGCAGAGCCGCAAGCGAGTTGGTGTGGGAGGCGACTGAATGCGCCATCCTCCCGAACTGGACTCCGGTTCTTGTTTGCATGTGTCATATGTGCTCTAAGCGCTAGCGGCTTGCGGCAATAAGGTCTGACGGTCAACATTATATATGTTAGACTAGACGGCAACCAACCAGCCATACATCAGCCTGGAGACCGCTTCGATGCCAAATGACCCCAAAGCCGGGCCGGATTCACCAGCCGTCATCCGCGATAGTGACGACGTGAAGGCCATCGCCGCATTGAACAAAGCCTACGGGAAGATGACCGAGCAGTTGTCCCGCGTCGTCGTGGGGCAGTCTTCGGTGATAGAACAGGTCCTGATCGCCATATTCTGCCGCGGACACTCGCTGCTGGTCGGCGTTCCGGGACTGGCCAAGACGCTGCTGGTCAGCACTCTGGCCGAGGTCCTGCACCTGGGCTTCAAGCGAATACAGTTCACCCCGGACCTCATGCCGTCGGACATAACCGGCACCGACGTGCTCGAAGAGGACCACACCACAGGCAAGCGCGTGTTCCGCTTCGTGCACGGGCCGCTGTTTGCGAACATGGTGCTGGCCGACGAGATCAACCGCACGCCGCCGAAGACCCAGGCGGCGCTGCTGGAGGCGATGCAGGAGCGGCAGGTGACCGTCGGCGAGAAGACCTACAGCCTGCCGGACCCGTTCTTCGTCCTGGCGACGCAGAACCCCATCGAGCAGGAAGGCACCTACCCCCTGCCCGAAGCGCAGCTCGACAGGTTCATGTTCAACATAATGGTCGACTACCCCAGCGCCAAAGAAGAGCTGGCTATCATGAAGCAGGTCACCGGCACGTACGCCGCCGACCTGAAGCCGACGCTGACCGGGGAGGACATAATACGCCTGCAGAGCATAGTCCGGCGCGTGCCGGCGGCCGAGCACGTGTTCGTCTACGCGCGCGACCTGGCCCGCGCGACGCGTCCCAATTCGATCGAAGCGCCCAAATTCATAAACGAACTGGTCGGATGGGGCGCCGGACCCAGGGCGGGGATCTACATGGTGCTGGCGGCCAAGGCCCGCGCGATCCTATACGGACGATCGCACACCACGACCGAGGACGTCCGGCAGATCGCACTTCCCGTTCTGCGTCATCGCGTGATCACAACTTTCAACGCCGAGGCCGCCGGTGTGACCTCCGACGACGTGGTTCGCAGACTCCTTGAGGAGATCAAACCCGACGTAGAGGGAATCGAATAAGCCTGTCGCCGGACCGGACGGACCGGGAGCCTGAAATTGGACAATATTCCGACATACATGCGGCTGCTGGACTCAAAGGCCCTTGCGAAGCTGGCCCGACTCGAGCTGATCGCCCACGGTGTCGTCGAGGGAATGGTCTCCGGTCGGCACAGGAGCCCCTACAAGGGCTTCAGCGTCGAATTCGCCGAGCACCGCCAGTACGCCCCCGGCGACGACATACGCAGCCTCGACTGGAAGGTCTACGGAAAGTCCGACAAGTACTACATCAAGCAGTACATCGAAGAGACCGACCTGCGATCGGTGATACTCCTGGACGCATCGGGCTCGATGAAGTACCGCGGCAAGGCCGCCGACAAGCGCAACGGCGGGCCTCTGAGCAAATTCGAATACGCTCAATACCTCGCCGCCTGCCTGTCGCACCTGCTGATACACCAGCAGGACGCCGTAGGACTGGTGACTTTCGACACGCAGGTGCGGCACTACATCCCGCCGCGAGGCCGGCCCGGACATCTGCGAGTGATCCTTGAGGAGATCGACGAGACGGCGCCGGGAGACGAAACCGATCTGGCTCCGATCTTCCACGACATCGCCGAACGCGTCCACAGGCGCGGACTTATCATCATCATCTCCGACATGTTCGACGACATCGAGGAGATACTCAACGCGATGCATCACTTCAGGTACCGCAGGCACGAGGTGATCTTGCTGCACCTGATGGCCGACGAGGAGATGAATTTCCCATTCGACAAGTTCAGCGATTTCCGCGATCTGGAGGTCCGCGGACACCACATTCAGCTCGACCCCCAGTCGATCCGCTCGGCCTACATAGAGGAAGTGCGGAACTTCACCGAGGAGTTGAAGCTCGGCTGCGGACGGATGAACATCGACTACGCACCGATCTCGACCAGCCAGCCGTTTGACGTTGCGCTGTCGGACTACCTGGCGATGCGAATGGGGAGATACAGGTGACTTTCATCAACTGGCCAATACTGCTGGCGCTTTCTGGGGTCGCGGTTCCGATACTCATTCACATGTTCAACCGCCGCCAGGCCGCCCCGATGGACTGGGGGGCGATGGGTTTTCTCATGGCCTCGATCACGTCCCGGAAGAAACGCATTCTCATCGAGGAGATACTCCTGATGTCGATGCGGTGCATGCTGGTGGCCCTGCTGGTGCTGACGATCGCCAGACCGTTCCTGCCGAGCCGGACGGCGATACCGTGGATGATCGTGCTGCCGACGCTGCTGGCCGCGGCGGTCTGCGCCGCAGTCGGGTCGGCGATGTGGTCTCAGAAGAAAGCCAGATGGTCCCTCCTGTCGACCGCCGCGTTCCTGCTGCTGATCGCCGGCGGATCCAGCGCCATGGAGTACTGGTCCCAAACTCAACGCTGGTCCGGATCGGGGAGCAAGGACATCGCGGTGATCGTAGACGCCTCGGCGTCAATGACGCTCAAGACCGGCGACAAGACCAATTTTCAGAAGGCCGTCGAGGAAATCGGAGAACTGATAAAGGCCCGCCGGCGCGGAGATGCGTTCAGCATTATCCTCGCCGGGGCGGGACCCGAGGCTCTCGTGCCCAGCCCGATATCCGACGGCGACGAACTGAAGGCCGCACTGGACGGGGCGCAAGTCATGGGCGGCGCGATGAACCTGTCCAAAGCCATCGCCGAAGCGACCGAGTGCCTCAAACGCGGCCACGGGGCGGCTAAGGCGATCGTAATACTCACCGACGGGCAAAAGCTCGGGTGGAACGTCGACGCCTCGGGGCAATGGAGTTTCGCCGCAGCGGGTTTCGAGCGGCTGCCGAGCGCCCCGCTGCTGCTGTGCCGAGATCTGCCGGCGCCGTCGGGAGTCGATAACGCCGCTGTCGGAGAGATCTCTTTCAGCCGTGCGGTTATCGGGACTGACCGGGCCGTCGGGATCAACGTTAACGTCTTCAACGCCGGCAAGGCCCGGATCCCCGCCGCGAGCGTTGAACTGCAGATCGACGACGTGATCGTCGGCTCCGAATCGGCTTCGGAGATACCGCCGCAGGCGGCGAAGACCGTTTACTTCACGCACCTGTTCACGAAGCCCGGGCCGCACGTGGCGACCGCCAGGATACTCCGCGACGACGACATGCCCGGCGACAACGTCTCGCACCGCGTGATCAAAGTGACCCGCAAGCTTCCGGTTCTGATCGTGAACGGAAACGCCGATTCAATGGATGCGGCGTTGCTGAAGCTCGCCCTGACTCCTCAGCCGGGAGACAATCGAAAGCACCTGGTTGCCCCGACTGTAGTTCCTGTCGCCCAAGTCGCCGACCAGGACGACCTCCGGCAATATCAAGTCGTTATGCTGATCGACGCGCCCCGCCTTCCCGGTGCAGTCACCAGGAAGCTGGAGAAGTTCGTCGCCGCCGGCGGAGGACTTCTCGCCGCGCCCGGGCGCAGTGCGGTCCCTGACTTCTACAATAATTGGACAGATTCGAGCCGCCGGAGCTTCATGCCGGCGAAACTGATCGACCGGCGAATCGACCCGGACAAACCGGTTCGAGCGGCGTTGAACACTTTCACTCACCCGGCCCTGGCGGTCGCCGGCGACACTGCGTATTCCGACATGGACAAGGCCGCATTCTCCGCCTGGTGGAGAATGTCGTCCCGCACGGCAGCAACCGTCGGCGGGTACTTCAGCAACTCCCAGCCCCTCCTGGTCGAACGCCAGGCGGGAAAGGGGCGCGTGGCGGTGCTGGCTGTCTCGACGGGTCCCGAAGACTCCAACCTCCCCCGCCTGGAGTGCTTCGTGCTGCTGATGCACGAGTTGACGTATTACCTGGCCTCCGGCCCCGGCGGCATGCGCGCCGGCGTACAGGCCGGTTCGCCAGTCGTTACGGAACTCACCGCCGCCGAGGCCGAGGAGTTGGACTCAAGCGGCGACAACACCGTCTCGGTGACCTCGCCGAATGGGGCGACCCTCGAAGCGAAATCGAAACTCGAAAAGCGCACGCTCAAACTGCGTTTCGACGACACGCTCAGGCCGGGCCTTTACCGATTCCAACTGCCCGCCCGGCTGGCGGGCGCTTTCAAAGCCCACACCTCAGACGGCAAGACCGTGCCGTTCGCCGTTTACGGGGACCCCGGCGAGGGCGTGCTCGAAACCCTGGGCGACGACGACTACGCCATGCTCTCTTCCCAGGTTAAGATCTTCCGCGCGAAGACATTCAGCGAACTGGCCTCGGCCGTCAGAGGGCAAATACCGGGCGAGGAATTGTGGAAGTATCTGGCGCTGGGGCTGCTGGCTCTCATCATCGGCGAGATCGCCCTTACCCGCTGGATAGGCGCCCAGCGAAGCTCCGGAAGCGCCGACGGGATTTCGTTCGTACAGGAAGGTGGAGACAGGCAAAGCGCCAAGCAGCGCGCTCGAGACGCCCTGACTGCGACTGAAGCGTAGATATATAATGATGCACTCGCAACTGATACTGGCCGCCGCGGGCGGAGCTTCGTCGATAACGATGATTCTCCTGGCGCTGCCGGCATGCGCGATATGGGCGGTGCTGTACTTCATCCCGATCGGATCGGCGACCGGGGCGGATGGGGAACCGGACCGCGAGGCCCAGGACCGGGCCGATCGCATGAAGCGAATATTGTCGCCTGTGCGGATTGCTGTCGGGACGGGAGCTTTGCGGCTTGTCGCCGCCGCGGCCGAGACGATGATTATCCTGGCCACCGATTGGCCGATCTGGATTCTCGCGGCCCTGGGGGCGATATGCGTCGACATTATCGTGCTGTTGTATTCGCTGGAGCGAAGAACGGTATCGCCCCGTGCGGGGATGGCTATGTGCGGAATGCGGGCGGCGCTGGTTCTGGGAGTCATCATAATGTTGGCCCAGCCGACCTGGTCGGCGGCCATAGACGAATCCAGCGAGCGATCGGTGGCGGTCCTGATCGACAACTCGGGCTCGATGCACCTGCCTGAAATACAGATGACCGAAGCCGACAAGGCCCGCCTGGTCGAAATGTTCGGGATAGCAAAACGCCCCATGCGTCTGGACATGCTGCACGCCGAGCTGCGAACGCTGGGCGACGATCTGGAAAGCTGGCGCAGATTCGCCGCCGAGATCAGCGTCGACAGGAAGTCGATCGGACGGAGACTGGCCGCCAGACGCCACTCGATCCGCAAGACCGCCAACGACTGGGCGGACAAACTGGCGGCGCACGTCAAGGAGTCGGCCTCCCCGGATACCGCCAGGCTGAAGCTCTCGGCAGGCGACAAGGCCCGGCTCGGACGCGTGAGGACCGCGCTGTCGTCGGTCATATCGACCGCGTTGAAGACGATAGCCGACATAACCGAAGAAAGCGATCAGATCAAACTCGCCGGAGCGTTCGACGAGCTCCGGAAGGCGATAACCGACGCCGCGACGGCTACTGCGAACACAGCAGCGGGAATCCCGCTGTTGGCCGACAAGATCGACACGCTTTTTTACACGGCGATGAAGCCCGAGACCAGGAAGAGACTCGACATCCTGGCCGGCAAGACGCGATTCGGACTCGCTCGCGACGTTCTGCTGAGCGAAGGAGCCGCGGGACGGGAAACATGCCTCCTGGACCTCCTGAGCGACAAGTTCGCCGTATCGCTGTACAAGTTCGCCGCCAGGCCGCAGGAGCTGAATGTTCGCAAGTTCGCCGAATCGACCGGGGCGCACATGAGCCCGGCGACAAGGCCCGACAAGCTCCCCGAAGACATGCGGCTTACCGACATCTCGGCCGCCCTGGCCGAGATGATGCCGTTGTCGGACTCCGGCAGACTCACCGGAGTGATAGTCCTCAGCGACGCCAGACACACCGCGAAAGGACGCCCCGAATCTTACGCCCGCAGTCTCGCTCAGGCCGGAGCACCGATATACCCGGTCATCATCGGCTCGGACATTCCCCCTCCGGACGCCGCGGCGGCTACCGTAAGCTCGCCCGAATCGATTTCGCCGGGCGACGAACTGCTTGTCGAGGCGAGCTGCAAATTCGACGGCCTTGCGGGCAAGACCGTTCACGTGACCCTGACCGACGGCGACCGCGAAGTCGATTCAAAAACGCTGACCCTCGAAGACTCCGATCAGATTCGAAAACGCATCCGGATGTCCGACAAGCCGGCGATGCAGGGACTGCACGTGTACAAGCTGCGGATCGACCCGCTCGAAGGCGAAATAGACGACGGCAACAACGAATTCTCCTTTTCCGTCAACGTGACCGACGGCGACACGAATCTCCTGATAGTTGAAGATCGCCCGCGGTGGGAGTACCGATACGTAAAGAACCTCTTCCTCGGGCGCGACAAGGCTGTCAAGCTGCAGCACGTTCTGCTGCAGCCTGACAGGATCACCGGCGAGCCGGACCGCCCCGTGGTTCACGCCTCGGCCAGCCGTCCCCGGGAGGCGCCCGAAGCGACCGCCCTGCCGCGGAGCAAGGAGCAATGGCTGAAGTTCGACGTGATAATACTTGGCGACCTGCCCCCCTCGGTGCTGGACGAAAAGACGCTGGAGATACTCAAGGAGTTCGTCAGCGATCGCGGCGGAACTGTCGTCTTCATCGCCGGGCGCGGATACATGCCCCACACATACGGGCGGACCGTGCTGGCCGAACTGCTGCCGATCCGGTTCATCCCCGACGTGGCGACCAGGATGCCCGAAAGCGCCTTCCGCATAGGACTGACGCCGGCAGGGAGGAACCACATCGTAACCAGGCAGGACACCGACCCGAAAATCAACGAGAGAATCTGGGCCTCCCTGCCGGCGATACACTGGCGCAGACCGATCATAGACGCCAAGCCCGGAGCGGCTGTCCTGGCCTACGCCAAGGCCGATGACGAACCGACTATGGAAGACGCCTCGACGCCCGCCGAGCGAACCGCACAGATGGCCCGGATCGTGAAGTACCGGCGATCGCGGGCGCTGATCTCAACGCACAACGTGGGGACCGGAAGCGTGATGTTCATGAGCTTCGACAGGACCTGGCGAATGCGGTATCGCGTCGGCGACACGCATCACCACAAACTCTGGGGCCAGATCCTCCGCTGGGCGACTTCCGATCGCCTCAGGTCGGGAACGAATCTGGTCAAGCTCGGGACCGACAGGAGCCGTTACGGAGTCGAGAGCCCCGTCAGGATACGCGCCAACCTGATCGACAGGGATCTGGCTCCTATCAAGGGCGCAAACGTGACGATAGAACTGTTCAGGGCCGGCAAACTCGTGCTTCGGCGAAAAATGCCGGACGACGATAAATCACCGGGACGCTACTTCGCGGACCTGGGCAGGCTGCCCGGCGGAGCGTATCGAGCGGTCCTCGGCGGCGACACTGTCGCGAAGATCCTGGCCGAAGAGGGACAGGCCGACAGTGTGGAAACGGAGTTCTCGGTCGACTCGACCCTGTCGGCCGAGCAGGTCGAACTCACCGCCGATCGCGGAATGGCCCAACTGCTGGCCGACAGGAGCGGCGGGCGGGTATTCGAAGCCAACCAGGCCAAACAGATCGTCGACCTGCTGGCGGCCCGAAAGGACGAACAGGAACTGCCCGCACAGTTCCCGCTCTGGGATTCATGGTGGCTGCTGATCGCCCTGCTGGCCCTGGCCGGCGGAGAGTGGCTTACGCGCAAACGGGCCGGACTGACATAGCGATTACATTGCCGGCCCAACGCCCGCGACGATATAATTAATTAGCTGTCAGCTATTAGCTGTCAGTTGTCAGCCAAGCCAACGGCGACGACACACAAAACGACCTGCCCCGCACAGCTCTCAGAGCCGAGCGGGAAGTGACGCTGTCGGCCGTTGACGTAGCCGTAGCTGATAGCTGACGGCTGACAGCTTAACAATAAAAGGAACCGACATGACCCAGGCCACGCGCAGCGATGCTGTTCCAAGCGACATAACAAACGCTTTGAATCATCTTATCTGGCGAGCCAGGATGGTCATGGCGCTCCGCGGGGTCGCGGCGGTGCTGGCCGTCGCCGTGGGCGCCCTGCTGATTATCATGGGGCTCGACCGGTGGATCGTGACTTTCACCGCCGGTCCGCGGTGGATCATGATGTTTGCGGCGCTGGGTCTGACCGGGGGCGCGGCCTACTGGATGCTGGTAAGACCGCTGGCCAGGAGCTTCACGCATGCCGGCATCGCACGCCTGGTCGAACTGCATCATCCCGAATTCGAAGAGCGGATCAGCTCCACTGTCGAGCTGATGACCACCACCGATTCGCCCGAGCTTCGCGGTTCGGCGGCGCTTATCGCCGCCACCTCGAAAATCGCCGTATCAGACGCCAGATCGATCCGCGCCGGACGGGAGATATCCCTGCGGATCGCCCGGAAGTTCCTGGTCGCCGCGGCCTCGGTTCTAGGGGTGCTGATCGTTCTCTTCGCCGGGTGGCCGGAGGCGACATGGAGCCAGTTCCGCCGTTCGCTGCTTCCGACGGCCAACATCCCGCGCATCTCCAGCGACACGCTGAACGTTGAGGTCATAACCAGCGATTCGGTCCGCAAGGCGTCCGGGGCGTTCGATTTCGCGATACTCCGCGGCAGCCGGCTCGTAGTCGAAGCCGAGGTGGACAACCACTCCCTCCGCGGGGCCGACTTCCGCATGAGCACCGGCGGCGGCGAGGACGAAATCCACGGAATGGAGAAACTGCCCGACCCGCGCGACCGATGGCGGAGGTTCCAGATCGGTCTGACCGCCGAAGACAAGGACTTCAAGTTCCGAATCGCCGCCGGCGACGCGGTGAGCCGATACTACAGCATCCGGGTTGTCGACCGGCCCGAGGTCCGCAAGATCACGATAGGCGTCGTCCCGCCGGCGTACACGGCGCTCCAGCCTGTCATCGGCGTACTCCAGGACGATCAGTCGCCGCGGGCGATGGTCGGTTCGACAGTGACGGTGACAGCCGAGTTGAACCGGACTGTCCGGTCCGTAAAGGCGATCGTCGACGGCAAGACCGCCGAGATCAAGTCCGCAGAAGGCAACTCCTCGACATTCGAGATACCGCTGAACAAGCCCGGCGTGGTGCGATGGGAAATCAACGCGCGGGACGAGTTCGGGTTCGAGTGCAAGTCGCTGGGGCGAACGATTCACGCTCTGGCCGATCAGCTCCCGACGGTGTCGCTGAGAGTCCCCTACGGCGACAAGATCGACAACGCCTCCGGTAAGCCGTCGAACGCCAAGTCAATCATACGGCTGAAACCCGGGGACCGGCTCCCTGTGGTCTACGACATGACCGACGACGTGGCGATGGTTCGCGCGGCGATGGTGATCTCGCCCGACGACAAGACAGTCCCCGATGCGGCCCTGGCTCTCGAACCGTCGAGCGAGCACGCCGCTGGACGATACGTCATCGATCTGGCGACGCCCGGACTCGCCGGGGCCGAGAGGATCACGTTCCACGCCGCCGCCTGGGACGGGAAGCCCGGACGCAAACAGCCCGGACGCAGCAAGTCCTTCACAATTATCGTGGACAAAGGCGAGAAGGAGTCCATCCGGGACCGCGCCGCCAGGGCCGAAAAGCAAAGGCTTGAAGAAGGGCTCAAGAAAGTTCTGGAGAAGCTCAACGACGCCAGAGCCCGCGCCTTCGACCTGAAGAAACAGCTCGAAAAGACCGGAGTCCCCGCCGACAAACTTCCGAAAGAAGTGCAGGAGCACGTCACCGTCCTGGATGAGAAACTCATCGCCGCAGAACAGGCCGCCAAGAGCTTCGCCGAACAACTCGCCGACGACGGCACCTTCGTTCAAGCCGCCGAGAAGCTCGACCAGATCGCATCACAGGATCTGAAGACCGCCCGCCAGGAGGCTTCGCAGGTACGGCTCACCGACAATGCCGCTCAGCGCAACAAGCTCGCACAGGACGCCGAAGCGAAGATCGACAAGTCCGTAAAGGCGGTCGAGGAGATGATCGCTAAGATCGACGATCAGGTTCAGGCCGCACGCAAGGCTCGGGCTATGCAGGATATCGCCGACAGGCAGGCCGAACTGGCCGGTCAGAAGAACAACGCCCGCGACAACGAAGACTGGGCCCGGCAGCAAGAGCAGGTCGCCGAGGACGTTCGCAACGAAATCGTCGCGGACCCCGACGCCGCGGCGGAGATGGCGCGCCTGCAGCATGCTCGCGCCGCAGAGATCGCCGAGCAGGCCCGCCGGCTCTCCGACGATCAGAAGCAGATAGCCCGACTGCTCGACAAGCTCGACGACCCGAACGCCGATCGGAAGGAACTCGCCAAGAAGCTCATAGATGCGATTGAGGCCAATCAGCAGAGAATCGCTGCGGACACAAGAGCGCTTCAGAACGACATGCAAAACGCCGACGCCGCGGGCCGGCAACAGCAGAACGCAAATGCCAATCAGCGGCAGCCGATTGACCAGGCCGCTGCAAACACCGCCCGGGCCGCCGAGCAACTGAACCAGCAGGATCTCGGTCGGGCCGAGCAAACAGCACGCCAGGCTCAAGGCGATCTCCAAGACGCACAACAACAAGCCCAGGGACAACAGGGACAGCAGCCTCAGCAGGGTCAACAAGGCCAGCAGCAGGGACAGCA
>Ga0180436_10000203_pt1 | contig 63508 bp, 44 predicted proteins | sample SS_ome_2_FD_132434 | JGI IMG/M metagenome (GOLD analysis project Ga0180436, IMG submission 132434) | Hypersaline lake sediment archaeal communities from the Salton Sea, California, USA - SS_3_S_2 metaG | ecosystem: Environmental > Aquatic > Non-marine Saline and Alkaline > Hypersaline >...
GCGGTCGGCGCGATCCGCAACGCCGCGGAGGCGGCGCGGCTGTGACCTCGCGCGACAGCCACTTCACGCTCGACGGGTTCGGTCCGATCGTCGCCACAGCCATCCACGACGGCCATGCGGTCCGCCCATCCCTTCTCACCATCATGAACGTCACCGAGGCTCAGCGTCTCCGCGATGAGGACCCGTACACGGGTCGGCTCACGGTCGTCGGTGACGCACAGCTGGTCGTCCAGACGTCGAGGTTCGAGGCGGACATGAACCGCAGACGCGCGAAGGCCGTCTATCTGACGCCGGATGACGCGTGGGGACTGAGGGTCTGGCGCGAGCGTCCCCCCGACGACGAGCTGGAGCGGTCGTACGCGCTCCACGATGCGTTCTACGATGCGATGGGCACGTTCCTCGATCGGCTGGAGAGAGTGTATGGGGCGTTCGTCGTTCTCGATCTGCACAGCTACAACCACATGCCCGATGGTCCAGATGGCGAGCCTGCCGACCCGGCGGGGAACCCTGTTGTGATCGTCGGGACGGGGAACACGGACGGGACGCGGTGGCGGCCGCTGATCGACCGTTTCATCCGCGACCTGGGTGCGTTCGACACCGGAGGTGAGCCGCTCGACGTTCGTGAGAACGTGAAGTTCACCGGTGGCGACTTCACCAGGTGGGTCCGCGACCGATTCCCGACGAGCTCGTGCTGCCTCGCCGTCGAGTTCAAGAAGACCTTCATGGACGAATGGACGGGCGAGCTCGATGAGGCGCGCCTCAAGTTGCTGCGGTCAGCGCTGGCCTCCGCCATCCCCGGACTGAGGGAGGAACTGGCCGGGCGTTCAGGTGTAGCTACAAACAGGCAGGCCGGTTAGAGGTGTCTCACATCCCGCTCGGTCTCGATGCGTGCTTCGTCCGCTTTTCCTCTTGCGTGATACCTGCCTTACTGGTATATTCTCAAGGCTGTACCACTTGCAGGCCCGGGACTCGAGAGAGTTCAGCCGGGGCAGAGGGCTATTCTGCCCTGGAGTGGGCCGTGTTGGCGCTGTGTGTCCTGGGTTCGTGACCCTCTCTACCCGTCGTTGTCGCCTCGGTGTGCGACTCCGGCGCGCGGATCCCGTGGGAAGGTTGGCGGCTGCGCATGTTCGATCAGCTTTCGGACCGATTGCAAAGCGCGTTCAAGTCGTTGACCGGCCGCGGCAGACTCTCAGAGTCCAACATCGAAGAGGCCATGCGTGAGGTCAGGCGGGCGCTCCTCGAAGCCGATGTGAACTTCAAGGTCGCTCGGAGATTCGTCGACGACGTGAAGGTTCGCGCGGTCGGCGAGGATGTGCTCAACAGTCTGACCCCGGGCCAGCAGGTGGTGAAGGTCGTCCATACTGAGCTGGTGAAGCTCCTGGGCGACACGGGAGAGCCCTTCAGGATCCCGACGGGGACGCCGGCGGTCATTATGATCGTCGGATTGCAGGGGTCGGGTAAGACGACCTTCTGCGCGAAGCTGGCGAGATACCTGAAACAGCGCGGAAAGCACCCTCTCCTCGCGGCGGCCGATACGTACCGGCCGGCTGCACAGGATCAGCTCTCGACGCTGGCCTTGCAGCTGGACGTGCCGGTTCACACGGGCCGCCCCGACGCCGATCCGGTCGAGATCACGACCACGGCTGTCGAAGAGGCCGGTGCGCGCGGGGCCGATGTCGTTATTCTGGACACGGCGGGCCGTCTCCACGTGGACGAGGAGCTCATGCAGGAGCTCGAGCGGATCAAGGCGGCGACGAAGCCGGCCGAGGTTCTGCTCGTTCTCGACAGCATGACAGGCCAGGACGCCGTGAACGTGGCGCAGGAGTTCGTCGACCGGCTCGATTTCACAGGGGCCGTGCTGACGAAGATGGACGGTGACACGCGCGGAGGCGCAGCCGTCTCACTGCGGGCGGTCACGGGCAGGCCGATCAAGTTCGCCAGCGTGGGCGAGAAACTGGATGCCCTGGAACCGTTCCACCCGGACCGCGTCGCATCGCGGATTCTCGGGATGGGTGATATCGTCACCCTCGTGGAGAAGGTCCAGGACGCCGCTGATGTCGAGCAGGCCGCCAGACTCGAGGAGAAGCTGCGGAAGCAGACGTTCACTCTCGAGGACTTCTACGAGCAGCTGCAGGCGCTCAAGAAGATGGGGCCGATGGACCAGCTCATGTCTATGATACCCGGCATGGGCAAGGTGAGTCAGTCAGCGGTGGATGAGAACGCCCTCGACCGGGTCGAGGCCATCATCAACTCGATGACGCCGGAGGAGCGACGGAAGCCTGTCATCATCGACGGGAGCCGAAGGAAGCGGATCTCCGCGGGAAGCGGCACCACCGTCCAGGATGTCAATCGTCTGCTCAGGCAGTTCGAGTCGATGAAGAAGATGATGAAGCAGTTCGGGAAACAAGGTCGCAAGGGCTTCCCGGGACTCAATCCCCTCGGGGGTTGACGGTCGCCGGCGGCGCACAGCGCCGCTTGAGTCGACTCGGCCGAACGAGCAGCGAGCTGCTTGCCAGGCAGGCTTGGGAACTTCCGGACAGCATCACACGTTACTCTGAGGAGGAACACGAGTGGCAGTTCGCATCAGACTGCAGCGAAAGGGTGCCCGGCACATGGCGTTCTTCAGGATCGTCGTCGCCGACTCCCGCGCCCCGCGAGATGGGCGCTTCATTGAGCAGCTCGGGTACTACGATCCGCTGAAGGACCCTGCGGATATCAATCTCCAGAGCGAGAAGGCCATCGACTGGCTCGGCAAGGGCGCGCAGCCGTCCGAGACGGTCCGTGCTCTGTTCTCGCGGATCGGCATCATGGAGACCTGGCACGAGATGAAGAAGGGACGCTCCTTCGATGAGCTCACGCACATCGAGGAGGAGGCCCGGAAGAAGATCGACGCCAGGGCCGCGATGGAGCGGCGCAAGAACGAGGAGAGCAAGGGCAAGAAGAAGGCCGAGGTCGAGAAGGAGACTGCGGAGGCGGCGCCGGTTGTTGAGGCTCCCGCCGAAGAGACTCCGACCGAGGCTGGTGCGGTCGCTGAGGCCGAGGCAGAGACCTCGGACGAGAGCGGCGAAGCGGCCGTCGAACCCGCTGAGGGTGACGTTGCGAGCAAGGCTCCGACTGATGAGCCCGCGGCAGATCCCGAGCCCGCCGAAGAGACACCGGCGGACGAACAGGGGAGCGCTGAAGGAGACGAGACCAAGACCGACGCCTAGCGGCTGACGTCCTTCGTTTACCTCGCAGTCTCCCGGAAAGGTTGGCGCGATGTTCGACGAGGAGACCAGAACCTCTGGCAGCGACGACTTCTCGCTCCAGGATCTCGTCGAGTATGTGGCACGCGGTCTCGTGACGAACCCCGATGCGGTCCAGGTGACTGAGACCTCAAAGGGTGACATGATCGTCTACGAGGTGCGTGTCGCAGACGAGGACAAGGGACGCGTGATCGGCAAGAATGGTCGCACGGCCAAGGCGATGCGTGCCATCGTCGGGGCCGCGGCCACGAAGGCCGAGCACAAGGCGACGGTCGAGATCATCGACTAGCCAGGCGTCCGCCGGTCCGACTTCAGTGGAGAGATCCGATGGGGGAACTCGACAGGTGGGTCGAGGCCGGCGTCATCATGAGACCGCACGGCATCGCAGGTGAGGTTGTCGTCGATCTCAAGACCGACCTCCTGGAGTTGGTCTCTGAAGCCATGACGCTTCGCACGACGAGTGCACACGGCGATGAGGAAGCAGATCTCACCGTCGAGAGGGTGCGCAAGCACAAGGGTCGGCTCATCATCGCCTTCAAGGGTCGTACGACCCGCGACGACGCCGATGAGCTCCGGTCCAGAACAGTCTGGATGACCCGGGACCAGATCGGTCCGCTCGACGAAGACCGCTGGTTCGTGCAGGATCTCGTCGGGATGACGGTCCTGACGGACGACGGCGAGACGCTCGGCAGGCTTGCCGACGTGATGCACCAGCCGGCGAACGCGGTCCTCGTTGTGGAGACGGAATCCGGCGAACTGCTTCTCCCGTTGATCGACGACGTGGTACTCGACGTCGACATCGAGGGCGGCAGGATGACGGTCCACTTGCTTCCGGGCCTGAGATAGCCTGAGGGGCTCCGACGAGGGAGGGATCCGTGAGGATCGACATTCTCACGCTCTTCCCGGAGATGTTCGAGGGGCCGCTGAGCGAGAGCATCCTGAAGCAGGCGCGTGAGAAAGGCCTGCTCGACATCAGGCTCACGAACATCAGGGACTACGCGAGAGACAAGCACCGGACCGCGGACGACTACCAGTACGGTGGCGGCAGCGGGATGGTGATGAAGCCCGACCCGATCTTTGAAGCGGTAAGAGACGTTGCCGGCGCAGACGCGTCGGTCGATGCAGGCGTGGCGGTCGTACTCCTGAGTGCCAGAGGCCGGCTCTTTGATCAGCAGCTGGCGCGAGAGCTCTCGGAGTGCTCAAGACTCATTCTCGTCTGCGGACGATACAAGGGCGTGGACGAGCGGGTGAGCAAACTGGCGACGCACGAGGTGTCCGTCGGGGATTACGTCCTGACGGGAGGCGAGCTTCCGGCGGCCATCGTGGTCGACGCGGTCTCGCGACTCGTGCCGGGCGTTCTCGGAGCGATGGAGTCCGCCGAGACGGATTCGCACTTCGATGGACTGCTCGGTCCGCCGGTCTACACGCGTCCCGAGGACTTCGAGGGCGACATCGTGCCGGAGGCACTCCTCTCAGGAAACCACGAGAGGATCCGCGTCTGGCGGAGGACCGAGGCGCTGCGGGCAACGCTCTCAAGACGTCCCGAGCTGCTTGAGAGGATCGAACTGAGTGAAGAGGATCGCTTGATCCTGGAGCTGATAGAAGAGGAGTCAGGACGGGACAACAACTGACACGGGCCGAGCCGGTCGGGGCAACCTGGATCGAGGCGGACCGAGGAGACGACAACCGGCCCGGTAGTCGTGGGAGAGTGAGCATGAACGAGAAGATTCGTGAGATCGAGGCAAAGCAGATACGTGAGGATGCCCTTGAGTTCGGCATCGGCGATACGGTGCGCGTCGATGTGCGTATCCGTGAGGGTGCGAAGGAGCGGACGCAGGCCTTCGAAGGTACGGTCCTCGCAAGGCGGGGCAGCGGTCTGAACGAGACGTTCACGGTCCGTCGAGTCGCCTCCGGGATCGGTGTGGAGAGGGTCTTCCCGCTGAACTCCCCGAACGTCCAGAAGGTCAAGATCACACGTCGTGGCAAGGCCCGCCGCGCGAAGCTGTTCTACCTCAGGGATAGAACCGGTAAGGCCGCCAAGACCAAGGCGAGAGACATCAGGTAGCAAGCATCCGGTGAGTCCGCCGGCCTCTGAGGCCGGCGGGCTCGCTCTGGCACCCCCGCAGCGCCCCACAACGGGAAATCGGCAGCGCATGACCCGTGAGAATGAGCAGTGCACCGACCTGTCCTCCATGAACATCACCGACATCAAGACGCTTGTGGCCGGGGAACCCCCCGCGCCGGGTGACCCTCTGTGGCTCGCGCTCGAGAGCGACGCGAGACAGGGGGTTCGCGACATCGCGTCCAGGCTCCTCCGCGCGCGGAAGCGCGAGGCGCGCGAACTCCGCCGCCTGAGCGAACTCCGGCGGCACGAGCGCAGCCTCTGGGATCAAGGTGTCGAACTCGTCGCCGGCGTCGACGAGGCCGGTCGCGGTCCGCTGGCGGGACCCGTGGTCGCCGGGGCCGTCGTGCTCCCGCGCGAGTGCGTGCTTCCAGGGCTCAACGACTCCAAGAAGCTCACCGCGGAACGTCGTGAGGAGCTCTTCGCTCTCATCCACGAGCGCGCAGTGGCCGTGGGCGTCGGGAGCGCGTCGCACACGGTCATCGACGAGGTCAACATCCTCCATGCGACGATGGGGGCGATGGCCGATGCTGTCGGTGGTCTCGGAATCGACCCGGGACACGTGTTGATCGACGGGGGACAGGAGGTTCCCGGCGCGTCGTGGCCGCAGACGACGGTTCATCAGGGGGACCAGCGTTCCGCGCCGATCGCCGCCGCATCGATCGTCGCCAAGGTCACGAGGGACCGCCTCATGGTGGAGATGGACGAGATCTACCCGGGCTACGGGTTCGCGAGGCACAAGGGATACGGCACGGAGGAGCACATCTCCGCGCTGACGCGTCTCGGTCCCTGTCCGATCCATCGGATGTCGTTCCATGTCGTCGAGGAGTCCTCGGCCGGACCGTCCGCGCTCTATCGGAAGCTCCGCACGGTACTCATGGATGCGTCCGACATCGAGACGCTCGAGCTCGCGGGCAAGGGCGTGTCGATGCGAAAGGACGACCTCGCGCCCTACGAACTCGGAAAGCTCCGCAAGCTCTACAAGCGCTGCTACGTCAGACTCGCATCGGGTCTCGGCCCGGCGCGGTAGCATCCCCTTCGCGAAGTCACACCCTTATCAGAATCGCCCCACACACAGAATTGCCCCGCACACAGAGTCGCTCCCCTCGGAGAACATCATGTCACGAGACAGTCTCGGCTGGCTTGGCGAGGAGATCGCCGCGCGCTTCCTCGAGATACGCGGCGCTCGGATCCTCGAGCGCGGCTATCGCCACCGCGGACGTGAGATCGACATCATCGCTCGGGATGGCGAGCGCGTGCTGTTCGTTGAGGTCAAGACCAGACGCGGTGATCGACGGGGTCCACCCGCATCCGCGGTGACGCGAACGAAGCGACAGCACATCCGTTCCGCCGCCCGCGGGTATCTTGCCGGGGGCGGTGCCGGTGGCTCGCCGGTCCGCTTCGACGTCATCGAGATCGCCATCTCGAGCGGCGGCCTGGACCTCGGCCTCAGGTACATCCCGGGTGCCTTCCGGGACGAGTAGGGAGACGGTCGAGCGAAAGAGAGGAGGGATGTATGCTCAGCGTTGTGCTGTCCGGGGCGGTGTCCGGCGTCGAGGGGTTCGTCGTTCGTGTCGAGGCGGATGTGTCGCGAGGACTTCCGTCGTTCTCCACGGTCGGGCTCGGTGACAGCGCAGTTCGCGAGGGCAGGGACCGTGTCACCGCGGCCATCCGAAACTCCGGATTCCGCTTCCCGGATGACCGCGTGACGGTCAACCTCGCACCGGCCGACATCCGGAAGGTGGGAGCATCGTTCGACCTGCCGGTCGCTCTGAGCGTGCTCGCGGCGACCGGGCAGGCCGACCAGGCGCGACTCGGCCGGCTGCTCGTTGTGGGGGAGCTCGCGCTCGACGGCTCCACGCGTCCGGTGCGTGGCGTGCTCCCCATGGCGATCGCGGCCCGCATGGAGGGACTCGCCGGGATCGTCGTGCCGCCCGCCAATGCCGCGGAGGCTTCCGTCGTGGAAGAGGTTGAAGTGCTCCCCGCTGCATCCCTGTCATCGGCGGCACGAGTCCTCGCGGGCGGCCGGCCTGATGCGCCCGTCGAGCCACGTGAGGCGGCGAGGACCACGCGAACCGACCTGCGTGACGTGCGCGGCCAACTGGTCGCCCGCCGCGCACTGGAGGTCGCCGCGGCCGGCGGACACAACATCCTGTTCGTCGGGCCGCCCGGTGTCGGGAAGACGATGCTCGCGCGCCGGCTTGCCGACGTACTGCCGCGTCTGTCCCATGAGGAAGCCGTCGTCGCGACGATGATCCACAGCGTGGCGGGACTGCTCGAGCCGGGAAGCGCTCTGATGTCATCGCCCCCGTTTCGGAGTCCACATCACTCGACGTCGCTTGCCGGTCTGCTCGGCGGCGGGAGCGTGCCGCGCCCGGGGGAGGTGAGCCTCGCGCACGGCGGAGTGCTCTTCCTCGATGAACTGCCGGAGTTCCGGCGCGACGCGCTGGAAGGTCTGAGGCAACCTATGGAGGATGGTGTTGTCTCGATCGTTCGCGCGGCGGGGACGACGCGGCTGCCGGCGCGATTCACGCTGGCCGGGAGCATGAATCCGTGTCCGTGCGGCTACAGCGGCGACGCCATGCGCGCGTGCGCGTGCACACCGTCGCAACTGAGGCGCTATCGCTCGCGCGTGTCGGGTCCGCTTCTCGACCGGATCGATATACACGTCGCGGTACTGCGGCCGACGGTCGATGAGCTGGAATGCGCGACAGACGGTGAGAGCTCCGCAGTTGTCATGGAGCGCGTGGCGGGGGCGAGATTGGCGCAGACAGAGCGGTTCGCATATGCGCGGGAACGCCCGACGAACGCCGGTGTCGCCATCGATGAGCTCCGCGGTCTCGGAGCGTTCTCGGCGGGCGCACTGAGCGCACTGCGGTCGGCGGCGATGAGGATGGCGCTGTCGGCGCGAGCCTATCACCGGGCGATGCGTGTTGCGCGAACGGTGGCGGATCTTGATGGCGCCTCATCGGTGGATCGGTGTCACGCGGTCGAGGCGCTTGCGTACCGCAACGATCCCGGAAACGGGGAAGGGGATGTCAGGAAGTAGGCGGTTGAAATGCCGCAAGTCATTCACTGGAAAGCACTAACACACGAATTATGAGTCCTTGACCAATACTCACATTTATAGTTGCCAAAGACAGCACGATGTGCTAGTATCACCTTGATAGTGCTGAGGGTGAGTCGAACGAAGCAATCGAGTCCGTCGGATCACAGGGAGAGACCAGGTCTGAGGAGGTCTGCCTATGCACACGGTGTCGGGCGGCTGAGACATGGCTGTGACGCTGGTCCGCCTGCTTCGGTCGTCCTTTGTACTCCCGGTCCCGCATGGTGCGGGTCCCGGGTTCGTATGGAAGGCGGTCTCTCCCGCGCGGAGATGACGCCGTTCCACACGCAGGTTCCTGGTAAGAGGAGGGGAGACAGCAGATGAGAACGCTCGCTATTGTGCTGACCGTGCTGCTCATCGCCGGCACCTCGCTGGCTGCGCTGGACATTGAGACTGCCACGGAGTTTCGCGGTCCGAACCGGTTCAACACGGTCTTTGCGTACTTCGACATGACGGACGTGACCGGGTTCACGACGGTGGACAACACCGCCACGTCGGTCCCGCACTTCCATGTCGACAGCTATATGCCGTTCGATGGTACCGACCACTGGTGGTGCGGTAACTTCGACTACGATGCCGATGGTGGCTACGGCAACGGCTGGGATGACAGGCTGCAGATCCCGGTCACCGACGTCACGGGGGCAACGTACCCGGTCCTGACGTTCGCTCACTACTTCAGCAGTGAGCTCGGCTGGGACTTCACCTACGTCCAGGCCAAGCAGGGTGGAGCCTACGTCGACATGAACTCCGGCTACAGCGGCATCATCGCCGGTGGCACGTGGGTCGACCTCGGTTCCTACGGCTTCGTGATGACTGGTTACGACAACCCGATCGATGCGCGCTTCCGCTTCATCTCCGACGGCAACACGTCGGATGAGGACGGACTCTACATGTCCGTCGGTGGCGCTTACATGGTCGACAACATCAAGATCTTCGACTTCTATGGTGGAGCCGTGTACTTCCTCGACGACGTCAACAGCGGCGGCCTCTGCGTCCCGGCGATCCCGGGCTCGGCCGGCGACTACTGGCACCTCGTGAACGACATCTGCTCGTCGGTCGCGATCCCGTCGTGGTGGTGCGGTGATGATGCTGATACCAGCCTCATCCCGCCGGGCCTGAACAACTCGCTGATCACGCCGGTCGTGGACATCACGAACGCTGTGACCTGCACGCTGCGGACCGCTCTCCACGCTGAGGTCCCGACAGTCGACAACGACTACTGGGTCAATGACGCGATCATCGATGGTGAGCTGTACTACCTGAGCGCGTTCTGGGGTGACTTCGAGCAGTGTGGTGGCTTCGGTACTGCGGGTCTCAACGGCAACTCGCTGGACGACTACCTGCCGGCGAGCACGGTTCAGTACAAGCTGACCTTCCACACCACCGACAACGGTTGTGGTCCGGGTGCCGCCGGCGGCGCCGGCATCAACCTTGACGACACCTGGGTCGAGGGTGTGTTCGGCGATCCGGTCGAGGAGAGCAGCTGGGGCAGCATCAAGGCCATGTATCGTTAGATCTCGGATGCACACGGGGGTGCCAGTATGACGGCGCTGCCCGAATGAAGCACGAAGGAGGCCCGCTGGATTCGTCCGGCGGGCCTCTTCGCGTATCGAAACGCCGCCACGCGTTACGGGTGGCGTGCCGCACAACACCGGACCTCCACCGCCTCGGGTGGTGAGCCGCACAGACGGAGCTGCCGCGGCCTCCCCGCGAATGCCCCGGGGTTCCCTCAAAATGGCCACCGTTCACTTCCTTGCCCCGTCGCATTGGATTTGGACAGGTTTATGCTACTTCCAGATACCGAGGGTTCTCGGGTGCTTCAGGACGGCAGCGCCGTCGGGGAGAAAGCGCCCACAGAATAGGCGTTTTCCGGGTTCTGCATCATGGGATCTGCCAAACGACCGCACAGCGAAACAGGCGTACGGCCACGCTGATTGCGTGGTGCATCTGTTCAGGCGGGCTGACGTCATCCAGATCGGGGTGACCTCGCAGTTGGTCGTGAGGTCCTCGGAGGACACGACGATACGACAGAGCACAACGACGTGAGAGAGCACAACGATAGACCCGTTTCCGTAAGGAGGCTCGAAGAGGTGCAGGAGGGGAGCCGGACGGTGCATGAGGCCGCTCGGCGACCCAACGACTGTGAGTAACACGGTCACGTTGGTGACAGAGTTGGTTTGCACGCCGCAGACATGAGCTGGAGGAGAGAGAATGAGGACAATCATAGTCTCGCTGGCCGTTCTGGTGCTTTGCGTTGGTATGGTCTCGGCCAAGCTGCAGGTCGAGAACGCCACCGAGTTTACGGGCCCGAACCGCGCCAACACGCTCTACGCGTATTGGGACATGAGTGACGCCACGGGCTTCGTCACGATCGACGAGACGGCCACGGCGGTCGCACATTTCCACGTTTCGAACTTCACGCCGGGTTTCGATGGTACCGACTACTGGTACTGCGGCGATGAAGGTATCACCGGCGACGGTGGTTACGGCAACAGCTGGGATGATCGTCTTGAGATCCCCGCGACGGACGTGACGGGTGCGTACTACCCGGTCCTGACGTTCGCTCACTACTTCGACAGTGAGTTCAACTACGACTTCACGTACGTGCAGGCCAAGCAGGGCGGCGCCTACGTGGACATGAATGCCGGCTACAACGGTCTGATCGCGGGCGGCGCCTGGGTCGACCTTGGCTCGTACGGCTTCGTGATGTCCGGTTTTGACAACCCGATCGAGGCTCGCTTCCGCTTCGTGTCGGACGGTTCCTACTCCGACGCCGACGGTCTCTACCAGTCCGTCGCCGGTGCCTACGCCGTTGATAACATCAAGATCTTCGACTTCTACGGCGGCACGGTGTACTTCCTCGACGACGTCAACAGTGGCGGCCTCTGCACCCCGGCGATTCCGGGCTCGGCCGGTGACTACTGGCACCTCGTCGACGACGTCTGCTCGTCGGTCGCGATCCCGTCGTGGTGGTGTGGTGATGATGCTGACACCAGCCTCATCCCGCCGAACCTGGCGAACACGCTGATCACGCCGATGGCCGATGTCAGCGCCGCGGTGACCTGCACGATGCGCTACGCGCTTCACTCTGAGGTCCCGACAGTCGACAACGACTACTGGACCAACAGCGTGATCGTCGACGGCGTGGTGTACGGCGTCAGCGCGTTCTGGGGCGACTTCGAGCAGTGTGGTGGCTTCGGCACGTCGGGTCTTGACGGCGACGACATCAGCGGCCTCATGCCTGCCACGACCGCTCAGTACATGGTGACGTTCTACACCACCGACAACGGTTGTGGTCCGGGTGTTGCCGGCGGCGCCGGTATCAACCTCGACGACACCTGGTTCGAGGGCAGCACGGAGCCCATCAGCCCGGTCGAGGAGACCAGCTGGGGTCGCATCAAGAGGATGTACCGCTAACACACGACGAATCATCTGATTCTGCGGCAGATGGAAGCCCGTCGGTTCGCCGGCGGGCTTCGTCTATCCGGGAGCGGTGGTGGCGCATCGGCCGTGGGGTCCGCGCTCGACGAACGCTGCCGTGCCCCGCTCGAGACTCGAGCGACATGCCGTGTAACAGACCCGTTGCTGGCCGACTGGACTGTCTTATGCTATAATAGGCTCGAATTGCAGGGTCACACCCAGAATGGAGGACTCACATGACGATCACACGCCGCGCGGCCATTCTGGCGGCGCTCGCGATCGTGATCGTGCTGGGCCTGTGCGCCGCGGCGCCGGCAGGCGACGTTCCCATCTCCGACCCGGAGATCGAGGAGCTTCAGCGCGAGATCGATGCGAACGGATATCACTGGACGGCGAAGCGCACCTGGCTCACCGATCTCTCCGACGCGGAGAAGGCATCGATGCTGGGTCTGATCGTCCCTCCGGACGTCGCGAGGCGCGACGCCGTCATGACCGAGGACATGCTCCCGTTCCCGATCCGGCGCGACCATCCCGCATCGTTCGACTGGCGAGACTACGGCGGTGTCTCCGCCGTCACGAACCAGGGCGGCTGCGGAAGCTGCTGGCTGTTCGGCGCGATAGCCGCGCTCGAGTCGGCCGTCATGATCAACGAGGGCATCGAGTACGATCTCTGCGAGCAGCAGATACTCTCGTGCCGGACACCCGGAACCGGGTGCGGAGGCGGATTCCCGACATGGGCGTGGGGGTACATCCGCGATCACGGCGCCGCGCTCGAGCCGTGCATGCCGTACGAGGCCGACGACGAGGTTCCGTGCGACGATGCGTTCTGTCAGAAGTATGCGGCGGTCAGCGAGTGGGCCGACATCCCGAATTCGATCGACGCGATCAAGACCGCGCTCGGCGTCGGCCCCGTCACGACCTCGTTCACCGTCTACAGTGATTTCTACGACTACGGCAGCGGCTGCTACGAGAATCCAGGGACCGACGGCACGAACCACTGCATGCTCATCTGTGGGTGGGATGACGATGCATGCGGCGGCGAGGGCGCCTGGCTCGTGAAGAACAGCTGGGGCGACGGCTGGGGCGATGACGGTTTCGTCTGGCTCAAATACGGGACGTGCAACGTCGGTGCGAACGCCCGGCTCCTCTACTACTATGCCGGCAACGAGATCGTGTACAGAAGCCATGACGTTGACGACTCGAGTGGTGACGGTGACGGGCGCCCGGATCCGGGCGAGACGGTCGGCGTCGACGTCGAACTCCGCAACGACATCCTCTCGCCGAACAGGACAGGCGTCTCGGCGACTCTCTCGACGGCAAGTCCGTACATCACGGTGACGCAGGCGAACTCCTACTATGGCGACATCGACACCGGCGAGTCGAAGACCGGCACGACGCCGTTCACGCTCGTCATCGACGAGTTCGCCCCGGCGGGTGAGCAGGTTGAGATGGTGCTGAATCTCACGGCGAACATGACCTACGCGGAGACCCAGACGTTCACGCTCGTGCTGGGCCCGATCCCCGTGCTTCTCGTCGACGACGACGGCTCGACGGGCACGGAGACCTACTTCGAGGAGTCCCTCGATCGAAACGGATACGTGTACGATCTCTGGACCGAGGATCTCGACGGGAATGTCACGGCCGGCAGGATGGACGACTATGAGGTCGTCATCTGGAACGTCGGTTGGAACGGCAACCTCAACGGCGACAACCGCACGGCGCTCGCGACCTACCTCGATGCCGGACATCCGCTGTTCATCTCCGGCGAGGACATCGGCTGGTCGCTCGACTACTACGGCAATGTCGACTTCCTCCACGACTACCTGCACGCGGACTACATCGAGGACGACTCCGGCTACCGGAGTCTGGACGGTATCTCGGGCGATCCGATCGGCGACGGCATGTCGTTCACGCTCAACGGCGAGGACTCGGCGATGAACCAGTTCTACCCGAGCGAGATCGAGCCGCGCGACTCGGCGGTCGGCATCTTCGAGTACGAGCCCGGTCTTGAGGGCGCCATCCGGATCGACGCTTCGCACAATCTCGTCTTCTATGCCTTCGGCGTGGAGGGCGTGACGGGTGCGGCGGTTCGGGACACGCTCGTGCGTCGGACGCTCGAGTGGCTCGTCGATGCGTGGCCCGATGTGGAGCAACCGACGGTGGTCGTGCAGACCCCGAACGGGGGAGAGGACGTCACCGGCGAAGAGGACTACGAGATCACGTGGAATGCCACGGACGACACGGGCGTGACCTCGGTCGACATTCTCCTGTCGCGTGACAGTGGTGCGACCTTCACCGAGACGATCGCCACGGGTGAGACCAACGATGGCTCGTTCATGTGGGCCGTTCCCGACAGCGCTTCAGAGATGAACCGTGTCCGCGTGATCGCACGCGACGCCGCGGGCCTCGCCATGTTCGACGACTCCGATGCGGACTTCGCGACGACGTCCGGGTCCGGCGTTGACGACTGGTCGACACCGAAGCGGTTCGCACTGTTCCAGAACACTCCGAACCCGTTCAATCCCGTGACCCGAATCAGCTACACGATCCCGACCGCCTCGCGTGTCGTGCTCGACATCTTCGACACGAACGGGCGACACGTGCGCCGGCTCGTGGATGTGCACGCGACCCCTGACCGCTACGAGGTCGTCTGGGACGGGACGAACGACGGTGGAAGCGATGCGGCATCGGGCGTCTACTTCTACCGGCTGACCTCGGACGGGGCGGAGCTCGACCGCAAGATGGTGCTCCTTCGTTAGGGGCGGTGCACGGCCGAGTCGCGCTTTGGACAGCGAGAGGCGCGTACGGCAACTCAGAAGAGCGCTCCAGAGAGGGCCCGGGCCGCAAGCCCGGGCCCTTCTGCGTGTTCGTGAGGGATAGTGCGCGACCTCACGACCGCGCACCGCACGGCGTGAGAGGTTGACGATGCCCCACGCCGCCCATTAGGATAGAGATTCACATTCAGTGTCACGAAGTCATCGCTGGCATGCAGGGTGCATCGGTACGGGAGGGTTCGATGAAGGTCACGGACCGCTCGAGGAACCTCATTCTCTGGTTCTTCTTCTTCTCCGGGTTCTCCGGTCTCGTCTACGAGGTTGTCTGGGCCAGACTGCTCGAGCGTGTCATGGGGGCGTCGGTCTACTCGATCACGACCGTGCTCACCGTCTACATGGCCGGGCTCGGGCTCGGGAGCTTCCTCGCCGGAAGGTTCGTCGACCGGCGGAGCGACTCTCTGCGACTGTACGGGATCCTCCAGGGCGCCATCGGCGTCTCGTGCGTGCTTGTTCCAGCGCTCCTGGTTCTGTTGGCACCCGTCTACAGGAGTGCGTACCAGAGTCTCAATGCGAGCTTCCAGACGCTGACCCTCGTTCGCTTCCTCATCTCGGGACTCGCGCTCATCATCCCCACCACGCTGATGGGAGCGACGCTGCCGGTGCTCTCGCGGCATCTCGCCACTCGTATGAACACGCTGGGCGAGACCGTCGGTCGTCTCTATGCGGTCAACACGTTCGGTGCGGTCGTCGGGTCCTTCGCGGCCGGATTCGTGCTCATGCCGCGGCTCGGCATCATGGGAGCGATCTTCTTCGCGGCCTCCATCAACATCATCATTGCGATGCTGGTATTCTGGCACTCGCGCGGCGCCGGTGCGTGGTCGGCGAAGTCGGAGCGACCGCGCGCGGATTCCGGAGCGGAGGCCCCGGAGGGCGGGAAGCGTGATGCCGCTCTGAGTGACTCCGCCGCCGCGAGGAGCGCACCCGCGGGTGGGAAGCCCTCGGGTTCGCGTGTCGTCGTCTTCGTCCTCGTCGCGTTCGCCATCTCCGGGTTCGCGGCCATGGTCTATCAGGTCGCCTGGATGAGGTCGTTGTCGCTCGTGATCGGATCATCCGTCTACGCCGTCAGTCTGACACTCACCGCGTACATCCTCGGACTCGCCCTCGGCGCTTCGATCGTCTCGCGGTTCGTCGATCGATGGGAACATCTCCTCTGGCGACTCGGGGATATCGAGATAGGCATCGGGGCGGCCGCTCTCATCGTCGTTCCGATCCTCGGCAGGCTTCCACTCGCCATGATCGGAGTCGTGGAGCGGTTCTCGGATTCGTTCGGGGCGTTGATGGCCGCGGAGTTCGGCATCGTCTTCCTCGTGATCCTCGTCCCGACGGTTCTCATGGGTGGCGTGTTCCCTCTCGTTGTGAGGATATGCACACGTCGGCTGGAGGCCGTCGGCCGTTCTGTCGGCACCGTCTACGCCTCGAACACGGTCGGCGCGATCGCCGGCTCGTTCGTCGGCGGATTCGTCCTCGTCCCGTGGCTCGGGATCCAGGGCGCCATCTCGGTGGCGGTGACGATGAGTCTCGCGCTCGGGGCCGCTCTCACCATTGCCGACACGACGGTCCGGGGACTGCGCAGATTCGGGCCGGCTGCCGTGGCCGCGCTTCTCATCGTCGTCGTGCTTCCGCTTCTGCCGACGTGGGACCCCGTGATCATGTCGAGCGGTTCCTACCTGTATGCGGACATGTATTCGAGTCAGGCGGAGGCGTGGGGGCTGACCGGCGAGGACGCGATCCGGTCGTTCGGCACGGTGCTCTATCACAAGGAGGGCGTCGCGACGACGGTGACCGTGCGGCAGGCGCGGAGCGACATCTACCTGCAGTCGAACGGCAAGACCGAGGCGTCGACCGGCCCCGACATGCGGACACAGAAACTGCTGGCTCACGCGCCGATGATGCTTCACCCGGATCCGAACGACGTGCTCGTCATCGGCCTGGCGAGCGGCGTGACCGTGGGTGCCGCTCTGTCCTACCCGATCGAGTCCGTTGACTGCGTCGAGATCGCCCCGGCGATGATCGAGGTGGCGGGCACCTTCTTCGCGGAGGCGAACGAACACTGCATGGAGGACCCGCGACTGAGCATGATCATCGAGGACGGCCGCAACCACGTGGAGTTCACGGCACGGACGTACGATGTGATGATCTCACAGCCATCGAATCCGTGGATCGTAGGCATCTCGAACCTGTTCACACGCGAGTTCTTTCAGATGGCACGCGACCGTATGAACGACGGCGGCGTCGTCGGGATGTGGTTCCAGGCCTACAACATGACCGAGGGGCAGTTCCGCATGATCGCGCGGACGTTCGCAGACGTCTTCGACAGCGCGACGATCTGGGAGCTCGACCCGGGTGTCGACTACATGCTCATCGGCACCGTCGGCGACGCGAAGCTCGACTGGGACGTTCTCACAGCCAGGCTGGCCGACGCCTCGACGGGGGCGGACCTCGCATCGATCGGTGTCAACACACCGCTCGACTACACGGCGCTCTACCTTCTGAGTCCTTCGACGATCCGGGAGTATGCCGGAGACGGCACGATTCACACGGACAACGGTCTTCAGCTTGAGTTCTCGGCGCCCAAGAGCATGTATCACCAGTCGAAGGCGGAACAGCTCATGTCGCTCGATCGGTTCCGGGCCACTCCGAGTGAGATCATCGTGGGGATCTCCCCCGAGGAGAGGGAGGCCGTCGACGCGCGGGCGACGGGCAGGCGGTTGCTCGCCCGCGGCATCGTGGCCGAGGAAACCGGGCGTCTCGACGAGGCTCTCTCGCTCTTCGAAGAGGCGATGGATGTGAGTCCCGGTGAGCTGGAGGCGCGCGAGGCTCTCAGCCGCCTGCTCTGCCAGCTCGCCTCTACGAGGCAGTCGCAGCAGCGTGTTGACGAGGCGTTCGCATACTACGAACGCGCCGTCACGGCCGCGCCCGACCTGCCGCAGCCACGATGTCTGCTGGGCGCTGCCTATCTCGGCGCCGGCGATGTCGAGGCGGCGGAGCGGGAGTTTCTTCACTCGCTCGATCTCGATCCGGACTACGCGGAGGCTCACCTCAACATGGCGCTCATACACGAAACGCGCGGAGACGATGAGCTGCAGATCAAAGCGCTGAAATCGTACCTTCGGGGCGCCCCGGCGGCCAGCAACGTCGAGCAGGTCCGCGAGCGGATCCGTCAGCTCGAATCAAGGCTCGCTCGCGGTGGAAACAGTCGCTAGCACGACGGCAGGGAAGACCATGGCGGCACGAGACACAGAGAGGCGCGAGTTCCTCGACGACCGGATGCGCATGCGGGAGCGGTCACAGATCCTCATCGCGCTTGCCGCAATGGCCGTTCTCGTCGCGTACTTCCTGTGGAGGGAGCACACGATCGCGGGCGTGTTCGGATTCCCGCTCGACGACGGATGGATCCACGCGCAGTTCGCGCGGAACCTCGCACTCGGTCACGGCTTCTCATACAACCCGGGTGTTCCCGTCTCCGGTTCGACGGCGCCTCTGTGGACGCTCCTGACCGCCACCGGATATCTTGTCGGTGGCGATCCCGTCCTCTCGGCGAAGGTGCTCGGCGTTCTCTTTCTCGGGTTCTCCGTCTATTTCTCGTACGTGCTCGTGCGTGCGATCTCGGGGGACGCTCGAGAGGCGCTGTTCTCCGCCGTGATCGTCGCGTCGCTCCCGCGGCTGGTCTGGGCGTCGCTGTCGGGCATGGAGGTCACCCTGGCCGTCATGTTGACGCTCGTCGGCATCATGGCTCATGTCTTGTACACGACACCAGGGGACCGGAGGCAGTACGCCGCCACCCTTGCGTTCGGGCTCGCCACGCTCGCGCGACCCGAGTGCGCCGTGTTCTTCGTCGCCGCGCTCCTCGACCGGGTGCTCACGAGCCTGTTCATCAAGTGGCGTGAGCTCGCGACGCGCGACTGGATCGGGCCGGTCGTGGCGCACATCGGGCTCTTCCTGCTCATCGTCTTGCCGTTCCTCGTGTTCAGCAAGAGATTCGGCCTCGGGTTCCTGCCGAACACGGCATACGCGAAAGCATGCCAGTGGAACGCGGGCCTCATCGCCGCGACGGCGTCCGGGAGTGCGGCGGAGTTCGTTCGGTCGTTCACGGTCCGACCCTTCGACTACTACCTGTCCTTCCTCCACGAGAGCCTGAACAACAATCCCTTGCTGTTCGTGTTCGCCGGATTCGGGATGCTCCGGATGGTGTTCTCGCTCCCCTACGATGAGGGCAGCCGGTACCGCTCCTTTCTGATACCGATCGCCGTTGTTCTGTTCCCCGTCGCCATCGGTGTCTTCGTGCCGTTCGGTTCGGCAGACTACCAGGAGGGACGATACATCGCACCGGTCGCCCCGCTCATGCTCATCATGGGTACCGTCGGCATGTACGGTGCGGCGGCTTACGCGGCGCGCATATTCAGCGAGGCGAAGTTCATGGGGCGGCCCGCGCGGATCGTGCTCGAGCGGGCGCTGATATGGTTCTTTATGATCGTCGCGCTGTTCGCCCAGTTCAGAAGCGGCTGGTATCGCGGCCGCATCTACGGGCGCGAGGTCGCCAACATCGAGGAGATGCAGGTATCGATCGGGAAGTGGCTTGAGCGGCACACGCCGCGCGATGCGGTCATCGCGGCGAACGACATCGGCGCCGTCGCGTACTTCTCGGACCGCGAGGTGCTGGACACGTGTGGTCTCATCTCACCGGAGGCGCTTCGCTACCTGAAACCCGGCGAACGGCGCGACCAGGCGGTCATGAAGTTCCTCGAGGACACGCGCCCGGACTACGCTGTGCTGTTCCCGAGCTGGTATCCGGAGCTCGTCAATCACCGCGCGATCTTCGTCCCCGTCCATCGGGTCGTTCTCACGGACAACATTATCTGCGGGGGGCCGGTGATGGTGGTCTACCGTCTTGACTGGGGGACTCTCGACTCCGGCGAGGAGAAGATGAAGCGGGAGGAGGCCGCGCGGCTGGCCGGGGAGGTTGAGGACGGTGGGGTGGAGGCCGGTGAGATTGGGGCTGTGGAGGTTGAGGTCGGGAGCATGGACGCCCGGGACCCGGAAGCCGCTGAGGAGGACCGATGATCGGCTGGCTTGAAGCGCTCGACATCGCGCTCTTCCGCTTTCTCAACACCTCCGTCTGGCACCCCGTCGTCGATCCGCTCATGGTCGCGGTCACATCACAGGATCGCTGGTACGCCGTCCTGTTGGGCGCATGGCTCGCCATGATCATCTGGGGCGGGCGCCGCGGACGGCTTGCGGCCGCGATGGTCATCCTGGCCGTGGCGTTGTCGGACCAGCTCTCGAGCGGGTTCCTCAAGCCTCTCGTGGGTCGCATCCGCCCGTGCAATGCGCTTCCGCTCGAGGAGATCCGCCTCCTTGTCGGCCGGTCGAAGGCGTTCTCCTTCCCGTCGTCACACGCGGCCAATTCGTTCTCGATGGCCACCGTGATCGCCTGGCGCTATCCGCGGTTCGGAGCGCTCATCTTCTTCATCGCGGTCCTCATCGCATACTCGCGTGTCTACGTCGGTGTGCACTATCCGTTCGACTCGGTCGTCGGCGCAGTGCTCGGGCTGGTCTGCGGCAAGGTGGCCATCCTCGTGGTCCGCTCCACCGACCAGTGGTGGTGCGAGCGGCGCAGGCTCGCCGATGCGACACGCGCGGTCCGCGACAGCGTCGGCAGGGGATAGGATGCGCGGCGATTCACGAGCGTGAAGAGGGCCGCGAAGTGAAGACGACAGCAACGCGAAGACGCCCGACGGTCGTCCGTCGGGCGTCTCTGTCACCGGGTGTCCCCCCGGGAACTCGAATCTCCTCCGGACGCGGCTAGCTGCTCTCCGCCGGCTCCGGCCTTCTCAGGATCGTCACGGGGTTGTTGAGGTACTTCCGGGCGACCCGCATGACGTCTTCCTTCGTGACCTCGGAGATCCGCTGCGCGTAGTCATCCGTGAAGTCGTACCCGAGACCGTAGAGCTCCGCGATCGCGGCATCGTTCGCCTGCGACGCGTTCGTCTGGCTCTGCGTCTGGTCCATGACCATACACAGCTGCTTGGCAAGCTGGAGCTCCTCGTCCGTGACGTAGTCCGCTTTGATCTGCTCGACGTACCCGTCGATGATACCGACGGCCTCGTCAAGCGCTTCGTCCATTGTCGCCGCGTAGATCCCGAAGTAGCCCTCGTCGAACCCGGTCCAATTGTAGGCGTGAACGACGTAGACGAGACCCTTGCCGCGGAGGTCGGCATGGAGCCAACCACCCGGGTAGTAGATGCCGGAGATGACGGCGTCCAGCACATCCATCGCGTAGCGGTCCTCGGACTGGTACGGCATACCCGGGAAGCCCATCGCGATCACGGCCTGAGCGCGCGAGTGGTAGCTCGTGACGGTCTCCGGCTCGGTCCGCGCCGCGTAGTCCACACGTGCCGGCGTCACGACGTCTGCGGGCTGCCACCTGTCGAACGCCTTGTGTGCGACGGCCAGCGCCTCATCAGTCGCGATATCGCCGAAGATCGTGATGACCGTGTTGTCGGGCGACATGAACGCGGCATGGTGCGCCACGAGATCATCACGCGTGATCGAATCGACCGACTCCTCTGTGCCGACCGGTGTCGATGCGTAGGGGTGTTCGCCGAAATGGGCCGCGACCATCCGGTCAAGCGCCTCCGTCGCCCAGTCGTCCTTGCGGGCGAGGATGCCGGCCTTGATCAGTTCGCGCTGCTTCTCGATCTCCGCCTCGTCGAATCTCGGGTTGAGAAGGATGTCCGCGAAGATGTCGAATCCCTCAGCGAAGTCCTGAGAGAGGAGCGTCAGTGAGGACTGGATCCGGGTATGGTTGGCGTTGCAGCCATAGACGGCGCCCATGGAGTCGAATGCCTCGGAGATCTTCACTCCGCTGCGCTTCCCGGTGCCGCGCGGGAGCATGCTCGCGGTGAAGTTGCCGAGCCCGACGATCTCTTCGACTCGCGCGCCACCGACCGTGTAGCTGCCGACGGAGACGATCGGATTCGTGTGGTTCTCCTTGACGAGCACGGTCAGTCCATTGTCGAGCACGACCCGCTCGATGTCGCCGACCTCGACGTTGTCAATGGTGGTCTCGGCCTCGGTCGTGTCGTCCTCCGTATACGGCTCGAGGATGGCGATTCCGAGGTTGTCGTCGTAGAAGTAGCGGCTCGCGACATCCATGATCTCCTCGGCCGTGACCTCCTGGATGTGCTCGACGTAGAGCTCATCGAAGTCGGGGTTGCCCGTGCCGAGCTCCGACTGGCCGAGGCTGCTCGCGATGCTCTCCATGTCCTGTCGTCCGAGCCAGAACTCGGCGGTCTTCAGGCGCTTGGCCTTCTCGATCTCATCGCGCGAGACCTTCTTGCCTGTGACGGCGTAGAGCTCCTCGAGCACGGCGTCCACGGCGGCGTCGATGTTCGCCGGGTCGAGTTGCATCGAGACCACGAACGAGCCGGCGCCGTAGTTCGGCGTGCTCGACCACGATGTGATGCCGTAGACAAGCTGGAGTTCGTTGACGAGCCTCTGGTAGAGCCGGGAGCTCTCACCCTCCGACATGATGTGCGACAGCACGTCGAGCGGGTAGAGATCCGGGTCGGAGAGGGGCACCGTGTGGAAACCCATCATGACGTAGGCCATGTCGAGGTCGCGCTGAACGCGTCGCTCGCGACGGCCGAGCTGCGGAGGCTCCTCGGGGAACGTAGGCATTTCGATCGGCTTGCGCTCCCAGTCCGCGAACGCGGCGCGGATCTCCTCGTACGCCTCCTCGGCGTCGAAATCGCCGGCGACCACGAAGATCGTGTTGTTCGGAACGTACATGCGGTCCCTGTACGCGACGACATCGTCGCGCGTCAGGCGATCGAAGTTCTCTACGTAGCCGATGACCGGATACTTGGACGGGTGACGTTCGAACATCGTCTCACCGTAAAGCGCGTAGATGCGCCGGGCGGGCTCGTCATACCCCATGTTGATCTCTCGGGTGATGACGCCCTTCTGCGCATCGACCGCCTCCTGCGGGAACGACGCGTTCATCGACCAGTCGGAGAGGATATCGAGGGCCTTCGAGAAGTGCTCCGTCGATGTCTCGATGAAGTAGCAGGTGTGGTCCTTCGTGGTGTAGGCGTTCGACCCGCCGCCGATCGACTCGATCTCGCGCTCGATGTCCTCGAGCGTTCTCGTCGGCGTTCCGTCGCTCAGCAGGTGCTCAAGATAGTGTGAGATGCCGCATCCGAGGTACTCGCCCTCGTAGATGCTCCCGGCCCTGAAGTAGACCCGCATGTTGACGACGGGGGATGAGTGGTTCTCCTTGAGGATGACGGTCAGACCGTTCTCCGGCATGACCCGCTTGATGGTCTCGCCCGCGTTCGCCACGGCCGCCGTGGCCAGCACCACGATGAGGGCGAAGGCGAGGACTCTGGCACTCGTACGCATCGACATCTCCTTGTTCCGGCTTCTCCGATTCTCCTACTCACAGAGCGGCCGCCGGCACGGCACCCACACGGGGGCGTGCTGCGGCGGACCGAGTGTCTGGGATTCAAGATGTTAGACAACATCATAGCGCAGGCGTTGCACAGGTTCAAGAGCCTGGAGGGCCGCCGAGGAGCGGTCGGGACGCCGCATTTCCTGAAACATGGATGTCTGAAGGGGGGTCATAGAGGCGTCACCAGGGTCGTGCCGCCGCGCAATAGGCACGCCCATCCGGCAGCGAGAGGATTCGCCCTCCTCTCAACGCCAGACGGGCCCACTCCGACGCCTCCCGTTCGGACGGGCCCGTCTGTATCTCCTGGCCCGTCTGCGGGGTCTTCGAGCCGCCTGAAGGCGCCGCGGTGCCTCGATGTTCCCGCACAGCGCCGGCGGGCCGTGTTGCCTCAATGTCCCCACTGTGTTTGAATGACGTGTCACTCCATCCATCGAAGAGCCCATCACCGTCGCGTCCCGCGACAGGGAGCGTCCTTTGCACGAGCACACACGATTCGCCACCGAGATCGCCCGAGAGGCAGGCGCCATTCTCCGGGAAGGCCAGCGACACCCGTTCGCCATCGACATGAAAGGGAGCCGCGACCTCGTCACATCCGTGGACATCGCATCCGAGAAGCTCATTCTGGGGCGTATCCGGGAGCGCTATCCAGACGACCGCATCGTGGCCGAGGAGAGCGCGCCGGTCGCGCCGGGCGAGGGGACGGGCACCTGTTCGCGTGCGTGGATCGTCGATCCGCTGGACGGGACGAACAACTTCGCGCACGGCTACCCGTTCTACTGTGTCGCCATCGCCGTGGAGGAGGACGGAGAACTCGTAACGGGTGTCGTTTACGATCCGCTCCGCGACGAGATGTTCGTGGGTGAGCGCGGAGCGGGCGCGACGCTCAACGGGGAGCGCATCCGCGTCTCCGATGCATCGCATCTCGACGAGTCGATCGTAGCGACCGGCTTCCCGTATGACCGCTCCGAGGCCGGCGAGAACAACATCTGCAATTTGAACCGGTTCATCCTGTCGGTCCGCGGTATCAGGCGCGCCGGCTCGGCGGAGCTCGACCTCGCCTACGTGGCATGCGGTCGGCTCGACGGGTTCTGGGAACTCGGGCTCAAGATCTGGGATGTGGCTGCCGGCGGGCTCCTGGTGCTTGAGGCGGGAGGAGCCGTGTCGCTCCTGGACGGCTCGGACTGGGATCACAGTCGCGACGACATCGTTGCCAGCAACGGCCGGGTTCACGGCGAGATGCTGACCGTGCTGGGTTCACCTGAGCCCGGCGTGGACGGGTCTTGAGCGGCCTTCATGCATGGTGTAGACTCATCCGCAGGGTATTCCGTACACAGGGATCACGGATCGACACACACGTCTGGAGATTGCGGATGCGTCGTTTCTTCGCTGCGGCTCGGATGGCTGGACTCGTCCTGCTCCTTCTGTCCGCGGTTGCTGCCTCGGCCGGGGAGAAGCTCACACTCGCGCAGGCGGTCGACCTCGCGCTCGAGCACAATCGCTCGCTCGAGGCTGCCCGCGATGACTACGAGGCGGCCCGGTGGGGCGCGCGAAGCGCGTGGGCGTCGCTGTTCCCGTCGGTCTCGCTGAGATCGTCGGCCCGCCGCGTTGATCCCGATACCTACGAACGTGCGAACGCGTCGATCGAGTTCCTCCCTGAGGAGTTCGAGATCGAACCGTTCCTCTACGAGACCACGTACGAGACGTCGTTCAGCGCGTCGATGCCCGTATTCAACGGCGGGCGTCTGTGGGGAGCGGTCGGGCTTGCGGGGGCCGCGGAGAGCGCGGCGCTGCACGGTCTCGATGCGGCACGGCTGGACGTCGCGGTTGCTGCGAAGTCCGCGTTTCTGGACGTCCTGAGGACCGAGGCGCTTCTTGCGGTCTCGCATGATGCCGTGCGCGCGGCCGAAGACCGCGTGGCGACAGCGCGACGGAAGGAAGAGATCGGCGTCATGGGAGCAGCCGACCGGCTGCTCTGGGAGGTCCAGCTGGCCGAGGACCGCCGGGCGCTCATCGATGCCGAGAACGCGGTCGTCCTCGCCCGTACATCGCTGGCCGCCACGCTCGGACTTCCGCTCGATGCGGAGTTCGATCTCGTGGACGTCTCTCGTCTCGAACTGGAGGCGCGTTGCCATCCGTATCGGGAGCTCCTTGACGGGGGACCGGCCACCGAACTGGAGGCGCGCTCGCTCCTCTCCGGAAACCCCGGCTACCTCGCCTTGCGGGATGCGGCGGACATCGAACGGCACGCTGTCACGATCGCGCGCGGCGCGTTTCTCCCTGCCATCAATGCGCAGGCCACCTACGGCTGGAAGGCCGATGGCGACATCGACCCGGACGACGAGGTTGCCTGGTCGATCACGGCGTTTCTCGAAGTCCCCGTGTTCACGAGTTTCAAGAACCTGTCGGACTATCAGCAGGCTCGGCGGAACCAGCTGGCCGCGATGAGCCGCCTCGACGACGGCGAGCGGATGATGGTCCTCGCGCTCCGTCGTTCGGTCGCGACACTCAGGTCCCGTCTGGAGGGACTGGAGGCGGCCGATGTTCTGGTCGCGCAGTCGCGCCAGCATTTCGACAGCATGGACACCATGTATGAGCAGGGGGTGGTGCAATCGACCGATCTTGCTGAGGCACGCGTACTCTACGACCGCGGCCGCATGGGCTACATCAACTCGCTGTACGACTGTTTCGTCAGTCTGGCCGAGCTCGAGAGTCTCGTCGGGGACGGCCCCGCGGGTCGCATCTCGCAGGATTGAGACGAGCCCGGCGAGGAGCTGCCGGGTCGACGCGCACGATGAACCGGAGAGGTATCATGAGACGAACGTCTAGTCGAGCGATCGCAGCCGCGCTCGCGGGAGCACTCGTGTTCGCTCTCGCGGCCGGGGGGTGTGGACGCCCTCCCGGCGACGAGGAGAACTCTGCAGCCGGCGCCGCGGCGTCGGTCCCCGTCGAGGTGACCGTGCTCGCGCCGCGCGCCGCCGTGACGACCGTCAACGCGACCGGGACCATCCGTGCCGCGGCCGATGTGCAGGTGAGCGCCGAGGCGAACGGGCGTGTTGTGGATATCCCGGCGTCGGTGGGCGATGTGGTGGAGGTGGGGGACGTGCTGATTCGCCTGGACCCGGAGCTCGCCGAACTCGGCGCGCAGCAGGCACGAGCCCAGCTTCTCACTGCAGAGGCGGAGCTCGGCGACGCAGAGCTTGGGCTCAAGCGCGCGAAGCACCTGTGGGAGAACGAGGACATCTCCGATCTCGACTATGAGACCGCCCAGACACGCGCGACCGCGGCGCGTGCGATGTTCGCGACCGCGGAGGCCGGGCTGGCTGTTGCTGAGCGGCAGCTCCGGGACACCGAGATCAGTGCGCCGGTATCGGGGCGCGTGGCGTTCATTCATGTCGAAGAGGGGCAGCTCGTGGCGATGGGTGCACCGGTCGCACACGTGATCAACGACGATCTTCTCGAAGTCGATTTCGGGGTCAGTGAGGCCCGCGTCGTCGACCTGCGAGCCGGGCTCAAGGCGGTGCTGACCGTCAGGCCCTATCCCGCGGAGAGGTTCTCGGGCCGCATCGAACACGTCGGCCGCCGGGCCGACGACATGACCAAGACCTATCCGGTCCGTGTCACCCTCAGGAACCGTGGAGGAATGCTCCGCTCCGGGATGGTCGCCGAAGTGGCGGTGTCCGCTCGCGAGATCAAGGACGCGATCGTCATCGAGCGAGACTGGATCATCGACCGGTACGGCGAGCCGGCGGTGTTTGTTGCCGTGGACTCCCTGGCGGTGCTGCGGAACGTGACACTCGGTCCCTCGCTTGGAGGGCAGGTTGTCATCGAGTCGGGTCTCGAGGCCGGAGACAGGCTGATCTCCGTTGGCTATACGCAGGTAAGTGATGGTGTACCCGTCGAGATCAAGTCGGAATCGTGAGTGAAGACCCGCGCGAAGCGCGGTGGGAGCGCCAGCGGATGAGCATAGGAGAATTCTCCGTCAAGCAGCCGGTTCTTGTGAACCTCATCATGTTCGGCGTTCTCATCGTCGGCATCTTCACCTATTTCCAGATGCCGGCCGAGCTCCTTCCGAACGTCAGTCTCGATGAAGCGGTCGTCTGGGTTTCCTACCCGGGCGTCTCACCCGAGGAGATCGAGACGCTGGTTACGAAGCCGCTCGAGGAGGAGATCGAGAGCATCGAGGACGTTGAGCATATCACGTCGACCTCCTCGGAGAGCCGGTGCGTCATCGATGTCCGGTTCAAGCCGGGACTCTCGGACGACGACTTCGACAAGGGCGTGATGGACCTGAGGACGGCCGTTGACGCGGCGGGAGCGCAGCTTCCAAGCGATCTCGAGGACCCCGTCGTCATTCCCATCAAGCTCGGCGAGGTCATCCCCATCCTGTCGGTCAGCATCGGAGGCCGGGAGAGCGATACCGTGCTCCGCGAGATCGCGGATGATCTCAGAGAGCAGATTCTGGACGTCGCCTCGGTGGCCGACGTTGACATCATCGGGACGAGAGAGCGCGAGATCCATATCGAACTGGACGCCGACCGTCTCGCCTCCTACGGCATACCGATCGCGCAGGTTGTCGGATCGCTTGCGGCGAGGAACATCAACGTTCCTGGTGGAACGCTGGACCTCAGCACGTCCGAGTACATCGTTCGGACGCTGGGCGAGTTCGAGTCGCTTGAGGGGATCGCAGATCACGTTGTCGCCTCCGGTCCCTCCGGTGGGCAGATCCGGATCCGCGACGTCGGACGCGTACGGGACACGCTGGCCGATCCGCTGACATATGCGCGGCTCAACGGCGAGCAGAGCGTCACGCTCTGGGTGATGAAGGAGAGCTCCGGGAGCATCGTCCGGGTCGCCGAGCGCGTTCGAGGAGTCGTCGACGAGTACGACGCGCGGCTGACAGAGGACGTGAGTTTCGAGATCCGTAACGACACGTCCATCGAGGTTCGCGACACCCTGCAGATCCTCCAGCGGAATGCCGGGTTCGGCATCCTTCTTGTCGCCCTGACGCTGTTCGTCTTCATCGGCGCAAGGAATGCCGCGCTCGCCTGCATCGGGATCCCCTTCAGCTTCTTCGGTGCGTTCATTCTCATGAACGCCGCAGGCATCACGATCAACACGCTCTCCCTCTTCTCGCTCGTGCTGGTACTCGGCATGCTCGTCGACGATGCGATCATCGTCATCGAGAACATCTACCGTCACATGGAGGAGGGGAAGTCTCGACGCGAGGCCGCCGTGCTCGGCGTGACGGAGGTCCAGGCGCCGGTGACGGCGGCCATTCTCACGACCGTGGCGGCGTTCCTGCCGTTGCTGCTGATGACGGGCACGTGGGGCAAGTTCATGGCGGTCATTCCCAAGGTCGTGACCTTCGCACTGCTCGTCTCACTCGTCGAAGCGCTGTTCATCCTCCCGTCACACATGGCCGACTTCGGTCGCGTTGACAGCGCCGGGGGGCGGTGCAAGCCGTTCTTCCTCAGTCTCACTCGTAGATACGAGAGCCTCCTGAGGATCGTGCTGCGAAGACGATATCTGGCGATGCTCGCGATCTTCGTCATGGCGATCGTCGCGATCGGTCTCGCCACCACGCTCGACATCACCATCTTCGAGGAAGAGGATGTCGATCAGTTCGAGATTCGTGCACAGACGAGGATCGGGACGAGGATCGACGAGACAGACCGAATAGCCGGACAACTCGAGAGCATAATCGCGGAGCTGCCCGACGACGAGGTCGAGGCAGTGGTGACGCGTGTCGGCTTCATGATAGAGAACCACCGCGGGCGTCTCGCTTCGCACAACATGCAGATCAACGTCGACCTCGTAGACTCCGAGGACCGCGACAGGTCGGATCTGGAGATCATGGATGCGCTTCGTGGCGATCTCGGCCGGGTTGCCGGGCTGACGTGGCTGTCGCTCACGCGTCCACAGCAGGGACCTCCATCGGGGAAGCCTGTCGAGGTGCGTGTGGAGGGCGAGGATCCGGTCGTTCTGAGCTCGATCGCGACTCTGCTCAAGGACCGGCTTGCGGAGATCGATGGTGTCGTTGAGATCGATGACGACACGAGGCCGGGGAAGTCCGAACTCCGGGTCTCGGTACTCCAGGACCGCGCGGCTCTCTACGGACTGACCGTGAGCGACATCGCGGGTGCGCTCAGGATGAGCTTCGAAGGCGTTGAGGCGACGAAGTACCGAGGCGAAGGAGACGATGAGATCGATGTGATCGTGCGGCTCGAAGAGGGCGACCGGCTCGACATGGACGATCTCGAACGGCTTCCGATCGCGACGCAGGCCGGGATCGTTCCGCTCGCCAACGTCGCGGAGTTCGGCATCGCCGCCGCACAGGCGGAGCTCAACCGTCGAGACGGGACGCGCGTCGTCACGGTCACCGCCGGGCTTGAAGGCGGGGCGACCTCCACGGAGGTCAATCGGCTGCTTCAGGCGGAGTTCGTCGACATCCCGGTTCGATACCCCGGGTACCGGCTCGACTTCGGAGGTGAATTCCAGGAGACTCAGGAGTCGTTCACCTCGCTCTTCCTGGCGTTCCTCGTCGCGATCCTGCTCATCTACGGGATTCTCGGGACCGAGTTCCAGTCGTTCGTCCAGCCGCTGATCATCATGTTCACGGTCCCATTCGCGTTCATCGGGGTTATCATCGGTCTTCTCGTGATGCGCTTTCCCTTCACGCTCAACGCGGGGGTTGCGATCGTCGCGCTCGCGGGCGTCGTCGTGAACGACTCGATCGTGCTCGTCGACTTCATCAAGCGCGCGCGGTCACGCGGCATCGACCGATGGGAGTCCGTCGTGCTCGCCGGAACCCAGCGTTTGAGACCGATCCTCCTGACATCTATCACAACGATCTTCGGCGTGCTTCCTCTCGCGATGGGGTGGGGTGGATCGTCACGCAGCTGGGGGCCGATGGCCGCCGCGCTTGCATGGGGCCTCGCGTTCGCGACCGTGCTGACGCTCTTCATCATTCCGGCGCTGTTCTCGATCGTCGATGACATTCGCAGGCGCGTGGGGCGTCTGGATATCGAGGGTGCGAGTCAGCCTGATACCACAAGGCGCATCACGGCGGCCACGTGCGATCCGGAGGACGAGACGGAGGCTCCTCATGCCTAGCGACTCGAGTGAGCACACCGGCCGAGTGCTGGCCTGCTTCCGGGACGAGTGGGAGATCGTGCTCGATGACGGCAGGACCATGCGTGCCAGCGTGCGCGCGCGGCATTTCGCCGGCCTCTCGGAGCACGAGAAGTTTCTGGTCGCCGGCGACACGGTAGACGTCACGGTGCTCGACGACGGCGGGGCCGTCATCGAGCGCGTCCATCCGAGGGAGACGGCGCTCTCGAGACTTCGGCCGAGGATGAGGAAAGAGGCGGAGCAGGTCATCATCGCGAATGTTGAGCAGCTCGTTGCCGTCGCGTCGCTCGGCGCGCCCAGGCTCAACCGCCGGATGCTGGACCGAGTGCTCGTCATCGCCGAGAATGCCGATCTGAGGTCGGTCATCGTGTTCAACAAGATAGACCTCGTGCACGAGAGGGAGTGGCTTCCGGCGGCAGCCGCCTACGAACAGGCCGGGTACGATGTCGTCGCCACGTCGGCCGCCGACGGGACGCACATCGACGAGCTCGAGTCGCTCATCCGAGGGCGTTTCAGCGTGTTCTCCGGACCGAGTGGTGCGGGAAAGAGCTCTCTCCTCAACGCCATCGAGCCGGGTCTCGGCATCAAGGTTCGCGAGGTCGGAGAGACGACACGCAAGGGCAAGCACACGACATCCAACGTGACCATCTTCCGTCTCGACGACGGAACCCTTGTGGCTGATACACCTGGGTTCCGCGAGCTCGGCTTCTGGAAGATCCGAGCCGACGAACTCGACTATCTGTTCCCGGAATTCCGGGAGCACATCCCGCGCTGTCGCTTCACGACATGCAGTCACTCGGTTGAGCCGGACTGCGCGGTGAAGGATGCAGTCGAACGCGGCGAGGTCAACGCCGCGCGGCACGACAGCTATCTCAGACTGCTTGAGGAGCTCAGGCAGTCCGTTTGAGGCAATGGAGGGCCGCTCCGTGCAGGTCATACTCTATGAGAACGCGGGGGCGACTGCGTTTGGCCCCCTGACGCTGCTTCGTCCGGTCTTTGACTTGCGGTGCGGGGCGCTGTTACTGCGAGAGAAGCTCGAGCATCGCAGACCGTCGTGGGATGTCCTCCTGGGCGCCCGCCCCGCTCTCGCGGAGTGGGCGGCTGAGACCTATCCCGGTCGGGTGCCTGCCGATGCCCATGATGCACCGACGCTGCTGCTCGCGGCGAACGTGGTTGTCGACGATGTGCTGCTCGCCGCACTCGATGACGTCGATGGCGAGACCGCGCTGACATCCGGCGGCACGGTTATCGGTGCGAGAGTCGACAGTCGGGTGCAGGAGCGCATCGGCGCGTTCGAGGACAGCGGTCGCGATTTCAGCTCGCTCAAGCTGGACGACACGCTCGAGGTCCCGGCGCGCGCGGTCTGCTTCCCATGGCAGCTCGTTCATCTGAACTCCGAGGAGATCGAGCATGACGCCCCATACGTGCTGGCACCCGGCGAGGTAGAGGGCGCCATCAGCGAAGGGGCGCATGTCGTTGAGCCGGCGCGCGTCTCCGTAGGGGAGGGCGCCAGCGTGGCACCGGGCGTCGTGCTCGATGCCAGTGCCGGCCCCGTGATCGTGGCGCCCGGTGCGCGCATCATGGCGAACGCCGTGGTACTGGGTCCTGCGTTCGTCGGAGCCGACACGGTGATAAAGGTCGGCGCCAGGATCTACGCCGGTACCTCGATCGGGGAGTCGTGCAAGGTGGGCGGCGAAGTTGAAGGTTCGATCGTACACTCGTATTCCAACAAGCAGCACGACGGATTCCTCGGTCACTCGTATCTGGGTAGCTGGGTCAATCTCGGCGCCGCCACGGACACGAGCGATCTGAAGAACAACTACGGCACGGTGCGCGTCGAGATCGACGGCGAGATTCACGACACAGGGTCCATGTTCGTGGGCGCCACCATCGGCGACCATACGAAGACCGCGATCGGAACGAAGCTCAATACCGGAGTCGTGATCGGAGTGTTCGCCAATGTCGTGGCCTCGGAGGTCTCACCGAAGGTCATCCCATCCTTCGCATGGAGCGTCAACGGGCATGTGAGCGTGCACGCCGTCGAGAAGGCCGTGGCAACCGCGCGACTCGTCATGGCGCGTCGCACCGTGGAGCTGACCCAAGCGGGAGAGGACGTCATCAGACGCGTGTTCGAAGTCGAACTCGAGCGCTAGAACCCGCCGCAGCGACGATCGGGGGCCTCCGGTATGGAGGCCCCCGATCGGTTTGTGTGCATCAGTGTCGGCCCGGTGAAGCTCAGCGCCGAGCGAAGCGCGGTCCGGCTCCCCTCTGCGCGGCACTGTCCGAAAAGGGGAGCCCCCCGCCTGAGCTGGAGGCGAGGGGCTGGGGGGGGACAGAGCGAGCTTCGCTCCGGCCGCATCACTCGTTGTCTGCGCGGATCTCCTTGAGTTCGTCCTGCAGCTCCTCAAGAGCCTCCTTGAGCTCCTCAAGCTGCTCCTCGAGAGCCTCCTTCTCCTGAGTCCGGAACTCCATGATGGCGTCCTTGGACTCATCGTCACCGTAGATGTAGATGCCGCTGCCGGGGCTGCGGACGATGTATTCATCGGCCTTCTTGACGGTCGCCTCGACCGTGAGCAGCTCGCCGTTGCGAACGAAGACGATCGGCGCCGGCGCATCGCCCTGCATCATGCCGATGGCCTCCGAGAGCTCGTCGGTGTCCGCCACCGGGTTGCCGTCGATCTCGATGATGACGTCGCCTGCGCGAATGCCGGCCGCCTCGGCGGCGCCGCCCTCGACGATCTCCTCGACCAGAACACCCTTGCCACCGGGCACCTCGAAGTACTCGGCGAGTCCCTCGCCCAGATCATCCACATAGACTCCCAGCCGGCCCTTGCCACCCCAGGCGTAACCGACGTCGAAGCGCGGGACGAACAGATCGCCAAGCTCGCCGAGTGCTGCGAGGCCCTCGAGTCCCTCGAGGTCAATCGTGAACTCATCCATGTTGTCGGTGGTCCAGACGTACTTCCGTGGGCGAATGCCGAGAACCGCGCGCTTCGTGATCTCCGAGCCGTCGCGATACAGAAGAACGTCTACCTCGGTGAAGGGTTCTACATCCCGGACCATCTCGATCAGGGCACCGGTGTCACCGGCCTCCTTGCCGTTGATCGAGATGATGACATCGCCAACCTCGATCCCCGCCTCGTCGGCGGGACTCCCGGCATGCACGTTGTTGACGTGCACGACGTATGTCTTGGGCACACCGAGCTCGGAGCGCTCAGCCTTGTCGAGATCGTTGATACCGACTCCGAGCCATGCGTGGTCGTCCTCAGAGAGTTCGATACTGATGATCGACTCCTCGTCGGAGTCCGCGTCGGTCGTCACATGAACACGGACCGTCTCCTCCTTGGACATGTCACCAGCCAGCGCTCTCGCCGGAACGGCGATGCAGATCGCGCAGAGCGCGAGGACGGCCACTCCGAACAGATTCCGCCTGGACATCCTCCACCTCCTTGACTCCTGACGCCCGCCGCCGCGCGGGTTCCGGGCGTGTACGGTGAGGCCCCTGGTCCAGCTGGAATCCAGCTGTTCTCTCCTCCCACCCGAGGGGCTCACGGTTTTCCCTTCAGCTGATTCGACACCCTGGACCGTAGGAAGTTGAAGACCACACCAGTGACGGGGGCCCGAAAGACCCCCGTCATTCATTTCGATTCGCCGTGACGGCTCTCGTCGCATCCCGCAACACGAATGAATCTCAGCTCAGATGCTGGTCCGCCTGCGGCCTGCATCGCGAGTCTAGTTTGAGGCTCCGATGAGCATGAGCGTCCCGAGGCCGACGGCCGCCCCGACGATCATCGCGATGATGATGCCCACGACGACGGGGATGGCGACCGCGATGATGGCCTTGCCTCGATCGAGCCCGTAGACGCGCTCAACGGTCACGACCGTGACGACCAGCAACCAGAGACCTGCCAGACCGGCCAGGAATGTGCCGAGGATCGGGACGATGCCCACCCAGCTGATCAACGAGCCTATCGCCGGCGGGATGAAGACGGCCTTGAAGTCGCCCTTGCCGCCGAGGATCGTCGTGGCGGCGAAGTGGATGATACCGATAAAGATGAAAAAGCCGATGACCCGCATGACGGGGAACATCACGATGCCGGGCAGGTTCAGCATGCCCAGAGCGCCACAGACGCCGCCGATCGCCAGAATCCCGATGGCGGGACCGAAGGCCTTCTCATCGGCCGCCATCTGGTCGATCGCGTCGGTCTTTAGCTGGACGACTTCCCAGCCCTTCTTGAGATAGTCCACGAATGTCATTGCCCTTGCCTCCTGCGGCTCGAGCCGCATCTAATGCCCTCCGCCCCGGTCCGGGGGCGAGCACGATTGTGATTATCAGGGTGAATATAGGGGAGAGGCCCGCTTTGGCGCAAGGGCAAATCACGATATTGACCAAGGCCTCACAATATGCCGCGCGCGACCCTTTTCTTAGACCTGGCTGGCACAGGTTATGCAATTCATCAGTATCGCGAGAGGCACATTGAGTGCTTTGTTACGAGTGTCGCGGTTGCCGACAGCACCATGAGACAACACCAGGAGCTACACGGCATCGGGCACCTGACTCGGGCTGTCGACCGAGGGGTCGGCACGAGGAGGAGGGACGCGAGGTGAAGAGGTTCTTTGCGCACAGAGCGGTTGCGGCTACGGCTATCGTCGTGGCCGGCTGCCTCATGGCCTGCGGCTGCAGTGTTGTGAGCCCTGAGGAGAGTGAGTGGAGTGGCGGCTACGGCGAGGTCACGGGCACTGTGACGAATCGCTCCGGAGCGCCGCTTGAGGACATGACGGTCTCGATGTGGGGCGAGGTCGGCATCAGCCAGACTGAGATGAGCTATGAGGTCACGACGGACTCCACGGGCGCGTTCGTGATCAGTGAGGTCGATCTCGGCGGGACGCACGCGTACTCGCAGACGTACGATCTCTATGTGAACTGCACCTGGGATGATCGCGCCGCGGTCGACGTCGCGTACACGACGTACGTCGGCAGCGTGGTGGTCGAGCGCGACGATGACTGTGTCGTCACTGTGGAGCTCTCCACGGCGGATAACGGCCCCGGCGCCCCGGGAAGCATGTTCGAGTAGGATCGGGAGAAGAGAGCGGTCTTCCGGTGGGAGTATGATGCTCGAAACTGGCGACGGGCTGCCGCGTGTGCGGCAGCCCGTCGTGCTGGTACCGGAGGCCGGGTTCGAACCGGCATGAGCCCGGGGGCCCGCGGGATTTTGAATCCCGTGCGTCTACCAGTTTCGCCACTCCGGCATGACGTTCCAATCTAGCACCGGCGGTGCGGACCGTCAACCGGGTAGGATCTCGAGAAGTTCGCGCTTGACTCTGACGCCAACGCTGCTAAAATCCTATGTTCAGTGAAAAGCAGCGGTGTGGGGCCATAGCTCAGTTGGGATGAGCGCCTGACTGGCAGTCAGGAGGTCGGGGGTTCGATCCCCCCTGGCTCCACCACATTCGAGGGCGCGCCGTTCCGACGGCGGCGCCCCTGGCGGAAGGCAAGCGCCGGGCAGTGTGATGCTGCCCGGCGCTTGCTGTGAGCGGGCCGCGTGCTGAGTGGGAACGCGCCGTCCGGGGTCTTACGGTGGTGTCCCAGTTGACAGCGTAGTCGTCACGTGCTAGGCTGTCTAGCGATGTTGCGCTCAGCGTGGAGCGGTTGCCGCTCGCCCTCCACGGCTGCCGCGGGGGCGAAGCCCCCGTGGGACGGCAGGGGAACAGGAGTCGACACCCAGGACAACTGCTACTGCGCTCTGCGATCAGGGATTTCCCGGGGCTCCGCGATACCGCGGACCGTGCAGGTGCGACCGATGGCAGCGAATGGATGCCGACTCCTGTTTCCGCATCGTGGGGGATGCTTCAGATGACATCACGAATCGCCACAAGCCTCTTCGCGCTCTCTCTACTGACCATACTCGCCACAGCGGCGCCGGCGGCGCCGATCGGAACCGTCCTGACGGATGAAGACAGCGTGTCGTTCGGAGCCGCGCGCGGATATTCGCGGCTGGTACTCGAGGACGGCCGCGTTCTCGCCGCGCCCGGGGAGCCGGAGATCCCATCCCGCGTGCTCTCCTTCGTCATTCCGGGCGACATGCGGGTCTCGCACATCCGGGTATCCGGGAGTGATGAGGTCGTGCTGGACGGGCGGTGGCGGCTGTTTCCGGTTCAGCCGGAGGTACCGATCGGCGAGCCCGCTGACGATTGGGTTCCACCTGATGATGCGATCTACGGTGGGGACGAGATCTACCCGGCCGAACGAGGCAACGTCCTTGGAGAGGGATTCCTCGGCGGGTACCGCCTCGCGACGGTCGCGGTTCATCCGATTCGCTGGCGCCCCTCAACGGGGGAGGTGTTTCTCTCCGAGGAACTGACCGTCGAGCTTGTTCTTGAGCAGGCGAGCGACAGGCCCCTGGCGCGAGAGCGCGTGACCGAATCGTCCCACAGACTCTACCGCGATGTCGTGGCCGCCGTGGTCGCCAACCCGGAAGACCTCGGTGCCCTTCGCGGCGGCGTCGATGTCCAGACGGTGGGAGGAAGCTTCGGGTTCTCACCGCGGCACACGCCATCGCTTGAGGGGACGCCGGTCGAGTATGTCGTCATCACGAGCGATGCACTCGCACCGCATTTCGAGCCGTTCGCGGATGCGAAGACCGCACGGGGCATCCCGACCGTTGTGAAGACGCTCTCGTGGATCGATGCCAACTACCCCGGCGGCTGCGACCAGGCCGAGCGGATCCGATTCTTCATCCAGGACGCCTACGAATCGTGGGGCACCGCGTACATCCTCCTCGGAGGCGACACCGGCATCGTCCCCGTGCGCATGGCGTACACGCGCTACTACGGTGGCAACAGTATTCCATGTGACCTCTACTACAGCGATCTCGATGGCAACTGGAACGGTGACGGCGACGAGCTGTTCGGCGAGGCGTACGGCGGCGAGACGCTCCCCGGTGACGACACCGATCTCTACAGTGATGTCTTCGTCGGCAGGGCGCCCGTCAACAACGTCGTGGATGTGCAGAACTTCGTCGCGAAGTGTACGGCGTATGAGCTGACTCCGCTTCCGCACTTCATCGACAGGAATCTCTACCTTGCCGAGGTGCTGTTCCCGTACGACTGGAGCAGCGGTCCCTACAGTCTCGATGGAGCCACAGACATCATCGAACCCGGTATGCCGTTGACCGCCCCGGAGATCCACGCCACGAAGCTGTATGCCAATGTGGCTCCGTATCCGGATGCGTACCTCCTTGATGAGATCGCGGCGGTCGACTCGCTCGATCTCGGATACAACATCGTTGTCCACGTCGGACATGGCAACAAGGACGTCATGCGAGTCGGATTGAACAACTACCTGGGGCTCTCCGATGTCTCTTCACTCTCGAACGGATTGAACGCGTCCGGGTTCTGGTGGCTGCTCAACTGCACATCGACCGCCATCGACTACGACTGCATCGCTGAGCGCGCGATGAGGAACACCACCGGAGGCGCTTCGGGTCTGATCGGGCCAACGCGGTACGCGTTCCCCTCGACCGGACGGGAGTACTACTGGAACTGGGTCGACCTGATGTATCAGGAGGAGATCCTGGAGGCCGGGCCGCTGCTCGCGGCAACGCGTGCGATCCACGCGAGCTTCGACGAATCGGGGCGCGACAACACGGACCGCTGGACGCAGCTCTCGCTCGTACTCCTTGGTGACCCGGAACAGCGGATCTGGTCGGCGAACCCGCGGGCGCTCACCGTCGCGCATCCGGGTGCCATCCAGGTCGGAGAGAGCGGAGCGACGGTGACCGTGACCGACCCCGGACCCGTCGAGGGTGCACGGGTGTGTATCGCCTCACCGAACGGGGAGACGTACGCGGCGGGAATCACCGATGCCTCGGGAGCGGCGAGCCTCTGGTTCACGCCGGTCGATACGGGCATCCTCACCATCACGGCGACCGCGCCGAATCACACGACATACGAGTCGACCATCAACGTGACCATCGCCAGTGGCGCGCATGTCTACGTCGACGGTCTCACCGCTCACGACGGTACGTCCGGGGAGAGCGCGGGCAACAGCAACGGTGTCGTGGAGTCCGGTGAAACGGTCGAACTCGATATCGAGGTCCGCAACGGCGGAATCGTAACGGCAACTGGTCTCATCGTCGACGCCATGACGGCCGATCCACATGTAGCGCTCGAACAGACGGCCGCCGCAATCGGTGATGTCTCGGCGGGCGGGAGCGAACACGTGTTGTCCGCGTTGCGGTTCCACGTAGCAGCGGACTGTCCGAACGAGTGGGATGCGGACATCGCGCTGACGTTCACCGACGCCACGAGAGCGACGTGGACCGACACGATCACGGTCAGGCTGTTCGCGCCGGAGCCGGTCATCGCGAGAACCGAAGTCGACGATTCGGTCGGCGGCGACGGTGACGGAAACGCGGAGTGGGGAGAGACCGTGAGCCTGCTGGTGGAGATCTGCAACGAAGGGAACGGATCGGCTGAAGGCCTCACAGGCGTCCTCCGGTATTCCAACGAGGTCGAGATCGTCGTGACCGACAGTCTCGATTCCTGGGGCACGATACCGGCCGGCGGGTCGGCCACGGGTGCGGGCGGCTTCACATTCGATATCCCGGGCCACGTTCACGACGAATTCGAGTTCGAGTACACCGACGCGTACGGGATGACATGGACGACCGCGATGGACATCGCGCGGCCCGCCGCGCCGGATACGCTCTGGGGACGCGTGAAGGGCACGACGATCCTCCTCTACTGGGACCAATCCGAGAGCGCGGATCTCCGAGGCTATGACATTCTGAGAAGCGACACGGAGTCGGGACCGTATGCAACGGTGAACGCGGCTATCGTCGAGAACGCATCCTACTTCGCCGACAGCGGGCTCGACGAGAATACTCGCTACTACTACCGCGTCACCGCGATCGACTCGTCGGGTCTGGCGAGTCTCGGCGGGCGGACGCTGACGATCAGTACGAATCCGCCGAGTCAGTCCGGCTGGCCTCTGACAACGGGCGGCGGGATCTACTCGAGTGTGGCCGTGACCGACCTCGACGGAGATGGAGTCAAGGATATCGTCGTGGCGTCGGACGAGCTCTACGCGTGGCGCGGGGACGGCAGCGAGTTCATCGACGGGGACGGTGACCCTCGTTCGGACGGTATCTACGCGGTCGACGGTACCGGTGGCTACAGGTGCTCACCGGCGATAGGCGAGATCGACGGCGATCCGGGTCTCGAGATGGTCGCGGCGGCGTGGACGAATGTCGGGACCGATGCGAATCCGGTCCATGAGGTCTTCGTGTGGAACGCCGAGGACGGGAGCGTCGCGTCGGGCTGGCCGGCCGTGACGAAGCGGTTCTGCTGGGCGAGCCCGGTGCTCGCCGATCTCGACAACGACGGCCGCAGCGAGGTCATCATCCCGTGCGCCGACGGCAAGCTCTACTGCTGGCGATACGACGGCTCCGAGTTCATCGATGGCGACGAAAATCCGCTGACGACGGGCGTCTTCGCGGACCTCGTCGATCAGTACATCTACTCCTCTCCGGCGGTCGCCGACATCGACGGCGACGGCTCCCTCGAGATCCTCCAGGCGGCTGCGCACGAGAGCCTCTACTGCTTCGAGGTGGATGGGACCCGCACGCCGGGATGGCCCGTCAACGTCGAGACGAAGGCGTACAGCTCGCCGGCGGTCGGTGACGTGGATGGCGACGGCGATCTCGAGATCGCCATCTCGTCGAAGGCGTGGATGACATGGATCTTCGATCATGAGGGCAACGCGTTGACCGGCTGGCCGCGGACGGTGGAGTCGAACGGCGATTTCCCACCATCACCCGTGTTCGCGGACGTCACGGAGAACGGGGAACTGGAGCTCATTCAGGTCTCCTCGACAGGGAATGTCTGGATCTGGGATCACGACGGCATCGCCCTGCCCGGGTGGCCGCAGTCGCTCGGCGCGAACACCAAGTCCAGTCCGGCGGTGGCCGATGTGGACGACGACTCCGATCTGGAGATCGTCGTCGGAAGTGATAGCGGGAAACTCTACGCGTTCGATGTCGACGGGTCGTTGCTCAACGGGTGGCCGATACAGACGGATGCGGAGATCTACGGCTCGGCCTCGGTCGACGATCTCGACGGCGACGGCGACAACGAGGTCGTCGTCGGAGGGATGGACACGAACGTCTATGTGTGGGATACGCCGGGAGACTACGCCGACGGAGAAGGCATCGAGTGGGGTATGTTTCTTCATGACACGTGGCGCACGCAGTTTCACGGCTTCAACGAACCCGTCGCGGTACCGGACGAACCCGAGACCCAGGAGCCGGTCGGTGCGCTCGTGCTCGAGCAGAATCGTCCGAACCCATTCAATCCGGTTACCGAGATAGCCTACACCGTACCGGGTTCCGATGGCGGGCGAGTGACGCTCTCGATCTACGCCATCGACGGCTCGCTCGTGACAACCCTTCTGGATGAAGCGCGAGGCGCCGGGCCGGGGTCCGTGACGTGGGATGGCGCCGACGGACGTGGGCGGCGAGTCGCATCCGGTGTCTATCTGTATCGGCTCAGCGCCGCCGGCGAGACGGTGACGAGGAAGATGGTGCTTCTGAAATAGCCGCGTATGTCCCACCTTGAGTGGTGAACAGCGGATCGAATGTAGGGGAGAGGGGCTCGTTGAGCCCCTCTCTCGCGTTTCCGGGGTGGGATGAGTCGGCTCCCGTCCCACTCCGGCCCCCGATGTGATTTTTCCTCCAGAAGCCTACTGTGTAGGCGTCTTTTTCACTTGACAGTCCCGGCCCCCACCGTCTACTCTCTCTGGAAGTGGGTAGAAGTGGGACAAAGTGGGGGAAGGGAGACGCAGCGCCACGCGCCGCACCACCCCGTGGAGCGACATATGAACTCCTTCCTTGGAACATACCGTCACACGCTGGATTCAAAGGGGCGTTTGTCGATCCCATCGAAGTTCCGCAAGGCGACGGGCGAGGTCTTTGTCCTGACCCTCGGGCTCGACGGGTGTCTCTTCTTCTATCCCACCGACGAATGGAAGCGCGTCCAGCGGAAGCTCGGTTCGCTCTCGTTCACCTCGCGGAAGACACGGTTCTTCACGCGGGAGATCGCGGCGCACGCATGCGAGGTGACCGTCGACGGTCACGGTCGCATCATCGTGCCGCAGGAGCTCAGAGAGCTCGCCGGTCTCGAGAAGGACATACTCGTCATCGGCGCCATCGAGCGCATCGAGATCTGGAGTCCGGAACGCTACCGGGAGTACAAGGACGGGTTCGGGATGACCTACGAGGAGGTCGCGGAGACCCTGTGGGACAACCCGACCGACAACGACGACGGGGAGGAGTAGGAGCATGACCATTCATTCGCGCGCAACGGAGCAGTCGATCGTGCTCCACATGGCAGGCAGCATGGCCGCCGGCGAGTTCGCGCAGCTCCACCGTCACCTCGTCAGCCTGCTCACGAGCAGGCAGAACCAGATCGTTCTCGACTTCAGCGATGTGGAGCACATCAGCTACCGGGACGCATCCGTGCTCACCCGCGAGTTCGATCTGGTCCGCTCACATGCTGGAGATCTGAAGGTGGCCGGACTGAGTCCCTATGTGAGGAACATCTTTCTCCTGGCGGGACTCCACGGCCTTCTTGAGGACAATACATCGGTACCCGAGAGAGGGAACCGGACGGGCACTGCACGCGCACTTCTCGCGAGCTGACCAAGCGCCCGTTCCTCGAGGGACCGGTGGCCGTGACGCACCGCGTACCTGACCAAAGCGACATACAACATGCAGTCGGCACATCTGCCGGTCATGACGACCGAGGTCGTCGAGTTCCTGATAACTCGGACCTCCGGTCTCTATATCGACTGCACCGTCGGTGCAGGAGGACACGCGCGACAGGTTCTCCTCAATGCGCCGGCCGGCAGGCTCCTCGGACTCGACCTCGATGCCGAGGCGATTCGTGCAGCGGGCCATGCACTGCGACCGTTCTCGGAGAGGGTGGAGCTGGTGAGAGCCAATTTCTCGTCACTGCGTGAGACTGCCGAGACCGCGGGATTCGCCCCGGCCGACGGTGTGCTCATGGACCTCGGCTTCTCCTCCATGCAGCTCGATCATGCGGAGCGCGGGTTCAGCTACGCCAACGAAGGGCCGATCGACATGCGTCTCGACGCGCGGTCCGGGCGGAGCGCCGCCCAGCTGATCGAACATGCGCACGAGCGCGGGCTCGCCGGGATCATCCGGGACTACGGTGAGGAGCGGCGGGCTCATCCCATCGCGCGCGCGATCATCACGGCGCGTGACAACGACAGGCTCAAGACGACGGCCGACCTCGCAGAGGCCGTCATCTCCACGAAGCCGAAGAACAGGACGAAGACGCTCGCCCGTGTGTTTCAGGCGCTCCGCATCGCCGTCAACGGCGAGCTCGAAAACCTCCGCGAGGGGCTGAGGCAAGCGGAGCAGGTGCTTCGCCCGGGCGGTCGCATCGTCGTCATCTCGTACCATTCGCTGGAGGACCGCATCACGAAGCGGCACTTCATACACGCGGCCGATCCGTGCACGTGCCCTCGCGACCTACCGGAGTGCGCGTGCGGGAAGAAACCAACGATGCGGGTCATCACGCGGCGTGTCGTGAGACCGCAGCCGACCGAACTGGCCCGGAACCCGAGGGCACGGTCGGCGAAGCTGCGAGTCGCAGAGCGGTTGCCTGACCACGCGGCAGCCTGACAGGGGAGCGGCGACCGGAGGCCATGAGGCGCCGGTCGTCGGGCTACCCCAGGGGGAACGCGATGCAGCCAGTGAGATTTCTGAGGAAGAAACAGACAGTGCCCAGGCGTCGGAAGAGCGGACGCGCAACAGGCGCTCGTCGCATCGCATCGCATCTTCCGCCATTGGCATCAATAGCCGGTCGGGTCCGCGGTATCGCGACCGGACCGGCGACTCTCTTGAGCGGCATCCGCGGCTCGGTCCACGCAAAGGGGCTTGTGCTGTGGGCAGCGGCGCTCCTGACCGGCATCCTCTGCGTGTGGCAGCACGTCTACGCCTCGCGCCTCGCCGGGGAGATCGCAAGCCTGCGCAGCCATCGCGGCAGGCTCGAAGCGGAGATCGGCTTTCTCGAAATGGACTGTGTGGCGCTCTCAAGTCGAGAGCGGATCGAGCGATACGCGAGAGATCATCTGGACATGCGGTACCCGGAGCGTGATGAGGTCGTGAGGCTGGGCGAGGGACCGATGAATGGCGGGGACGCAGCGGGCTACGTGTTGAGGGACGAGCATGCACCGATCGACGGGTAGAGACGAGATCGTAGAGAGAGCACACGTGAGGCGGCTCGGCGTCGCGCTCGTGTTCGCGCTCGTCGTCTGGGCCGTCATCGTTGTCCGTCTCTTCTGCATCCAGATCGTCCACGGGCCCAGGCTCGCCGGCTACGCGGAGCGTCAGCAGATCGTGACCGTCGAACTCGCGCCCGACCGCGGTGTGATCTTCGACCGCAATCTAACCGCTTTGACCAACAACCTCGCCGTCCACTCCGTCAGCGCGCACCCACCAGAGATCGACTCGCCTCGCGCGGTGGCCCGCGCTCTCGCGGGCGCCCTCGGCGGGGACTCCCGAAGATACGCGGAGCTTCTCACGAAGAAGACAGGGTTCGTCTGGGTCGAGCGGCAGGTATCGCCTGACCGTGCTGCGGCGGTTGCCCGGCTCGGGATCAAAGGGATAGAGCTCCTTCCCGAGACGAAGCGCGTCTACCCCCATGGTGAGCGCGCATGTCACGTGATCGGGTACACGGACATCGACGGCCGCGGCATCTCCGGCATCGAGCAGCAGATGGACGAGTGGCTGCGCGGCACTCCGGCGACGGTCGAGTACCACCTCGACGGTATCCAGCAGCGCTCCCCGGCGCCGTCGGGCTCACGTATCGCTCCCGAGAACGGCGAGTCGATCGTCCTGACGATCGATGCAGGGCTCCAGGAGATCTGTGAGGTCGAGCTGGAGAGGGCGATTCGCGAACAGGAAGCGAAGAGCGGCACGGTCATCGTGCAGAACCCATGGACGGGCGAGATCCTCGCGATGGCGAACTGGCCCGGATTCGACTGCAATCGCTTCGCGCGCTACGCCGAGGAGTGCTGGCGCAACCGCGCCGTCACGGATCAGTTCGAGCCGGGCTCGACCTTCAAGGTCGTCACGGCGTGCGCGGCCATCGAGACGGGCGCGGCGGACGAGACGTCGGTCTACTACACATCACAGGGCAAGCGGAGATTCGGCAGTTTCACCATCCGTGACGTCAAGCCGCACGGATGGCTCACGTTCCGCGGGGCGCTCAAGAAATCGAGCAACATAGGCTTCGCCCAGATAGGCGGAGCGGTCGGTGAGATCCCGCTCTACTCGTACGCGCGTGATTTCGGTTTCGGGTGTCTCACGGCCATCAACCTCCCCGGTGAGGTCCGCGGCACGCTGCATCCGCCGGCGGACTGGAGCAGGCGATCGATTCACACGATCGCCATCGGACAGGAGATCGCGGTGACCGCACTCCAGCTCGCGGGCGCCTACTCCGCTGTGGCGAACGGCGGGTATCTCATGGAGCCGCACATCCTCAAGGCCGTCCTCAGCGATGAGGGACGCGTCCTCGAGGAGGCGCAGCCGTGCGTCGTGCGCCAGGTCGTGCGTCCCGAGGTCGCGGCGCTCGTGAGAGACATGATGACGGATATCCCGATCGACGGTACGGGCAGGAACGCAGCCGTCGCCGAGTTCGCAGTCGCCGGTAAGACGGGAACCGCGCAGAAGGTTGTCCCCGGCATCCGGGGCTACGCCCCGGGAAAGTACGTCTCCTCCTTTGCAGGGTTCGCTCCCGCAGATGACCCCGGTGTGGTCATCCTCGTCGTCATCGACGAGCCGAAAGGGCGGGGGCTCGGTGGAGAGGTGGCGGCTCCCGTCTTTCGGCGCATCGTTGAGCGGGTTGTGAGGAGCGCGGGACACGGACTCATCCTCGGTCGCAGGTCCGAGCGCCCGGCGAACGAGCGCCCGGCGAACGAGTTGACGACGTGCTCGCTGGAATCCGGTGGTCTCGGTGTCGCGGGGCGTCTGATGCACGACGCCGGCGCGCACGAGCATGCCGCGTGCGATGCAGCCGGCTATCTACCGCTTCCAGCCGGCGCGCTCGGCGCACGCCCCAGCGCGGGCGACTGCCTCATCGTCCCGGCGTCGTTCGGTGTGGCGGATGCCGGCGAGACCGACGACACGACCATCGACATGCCCGACCTTGTCGGGATGAGCCTCAGGCGCGCGCGTCGCACGGCGGCGAGTCTCGGGCTTGTGCTCTCGTTCGATGGAACCGGTCTGGTCCGGTCGCAGTCACCACGGAGAGGGTCCTCGGTGGCGGCCGGAGACCGAGTCCGAGTGGAGTGCAGATAGTATGAGCGACAAGCGCACATACGAGATGAATCTCGCCGTGCTGCTCGAGTCGAGCGGCGTCGCTGCGAGTGTTGCATCCGGTCTCCCCGCTGAGGCGTCGGAGATCTCGGTGCGCTCCGTCGAATACGATTCGCGCCGGGTCAAGCCCGGGGGTCTCTTTGTTGCCGTGACCGGGTTTGTCGCGGACGGCCACGAGTTTGTCGCCGACGCCGCGGAACGAGGTGCCGCGGCCGCTCTCGTGGAGCGGAAGACGGGGACGCCGGGCATGCTCGAGATCGTCGTGCCCGACACGAGGGTCGCCATGGGGCCCGTCGCACACGAGCTTCACGGCCGCCCGTCGGACCGTCTGGTCGTCCATGGTCTGACCGGGACGAACGGCAAGACCACGACCTCACACATCATCGACGCGGTTCTCATCGAAGCGGGGCAGAGGACCGGGCTCATCGGCACGCTCGGCTACCGCATCGCCGACCGATTCGTCCCCGCCGCGCGGACGAGCCCCGAAGCGGTCGATCTGGCCGCGGCACTCGCGGAGATGGTCGACGCCGGCGTCGACGCCGTGACGATGGAGGTCAGTTCGCACGCCCTTGCGCTGGGACGCGCGCTTGGGACCCGGTTCGATACGGCGACGTTCACGAACCTGTCGCGTGACCATCTTGATTTCCACGGTTCGCTCGAGGAGTACGGCGCGGCCAAGCGTCGACTGTTCGAACTGGCCGAGACCGACGCCAACAAGCCCGGCTCGACCGCCATCATCAATACGGATGACCCGTTCGGACGCGATCTCGCCGACGGGTTCGGGGACTCGTCGAGTCTCAGGGTACTCACGTACGGGATGGCCGGTGGTGATGTACACGCGAGCAACGTCAGGGCGTCAGCGAGCGGCACCGAGGCGCGGTTCCACACCCCGAACGGTGATTTCGACATCTCGATGCGGCTCATAGCGGGTTTCAACGTCCTCAACGCACTCGCCGCGACGGCAGTGGCCGTCAGCCGCGAGATCCCGCTGTCGACCATCCAGGCCGGGATCGCCGGTGTCGAGCGTGTGGCAGGTCGGCTTGAGCTCGTGCCCGGCAGCGTCGGGTACTCGGTCGTCATCGACTACGCGCACACGCCGGACGCGCTCGAGAAGGTGCTCCGGGCGGTTCGCGAGCTCGATCCGAGGCACATTGTGACGGTGTTCGGATGCGGGGGAGACCGCGACCGGGGGAAGCGGCCGCTGATGGGCGAGATCGCCGCGCGGCTGTCGGACCGAGTTGTCGTGACCTCGGATAACCCGCGGACCGAGAGTCCGCACGTCATCATCGATGAGATCCTCGAGGGCATCGGTGACATCGGGCGGTCCCAGGTCGACGTCGTTGAGGATCGGAGAGACGCGATCAGAACTGCGGTAACGATGGCCGGCACCGGAGACGTCGTGGTCATCGCAGGCAAGGGACACGAGGACTACCAGATCATCGGGACCGACCGGGTCCACTTCGATGACCGTGAAGAGGCGATGGCCGCCATGGCCCAGAGCGACGGCGCCGTCGGATCCGGGGGCTGCACGGACTGCGGACTGAAGAGGGTGTGATGGAGCGGATCAAACTGACAGAGGCCGCATCGGCGCTCGGGGTCGTGGTGAACACCGCGACGGGCACGGGTATCGCTGCGGCGGACGCGGGAGTCGCTCCGACGGGTCTCGAGATCGCCGCCGTGTCGACCGACTCGCGCATGGTGCGGTCGGGCGACCTGTTCGTCGCGCTGCGCGGCGACCGGTTCGACGGACACCGGTTCGTGGCGGACGCTCTCGCCTCGGGCGCAGTGGCCGCCGTGGTCGAGGCGAGTTGGGCTCAGGCCCACGCGTCCGCGCTTCCGGACGGAGCCGTGGTGCTTGCGGTCGAGGACACGCTTCTCGCGCTCCAGGATCTGTCGAAGTGGTACCGGAACCGCTTCGAGATCCCGGTCGTCGCCGTGACCGGCTCGAACGGCAAGACGACGACGAAGGACATGACGGCCGCTGCGCTCAATCACGACATGGATGTCTGGAAGACCGGCGGCAACTACAACAACCACGTAGGCGTCCCGCTGACGCTCTTCGGGATCGAGTCCACGCACGACGCAGCGGTTGTCGAGATGGGGATGAACCACCGGGGTGAGATCGCTCGACTCGCCGTTCTCGCGCAACCCCGTGTTGGTATCGTGACGAACGTCGCGGCCGCCCATCTCGGGAATCTGCGCGACCTCGACGGCGTCGCGGCCGCCAAGGCCGAGCTCATCGCGGCGCTTCCGCCCGACGGCACCGCGGTGCTCAATGCCGACGATCCCCGCGTGCTTGGGATGGCTGATGACTGCCCTTCGGCGGTCGTTCTGTTCGGTCTGTCCGAGAGTGCCGACGTCGCGGCGGACGACATCGAGCACAGGGGTTCCACCGTTCGCTTCTCGCTCCGCCGGACGGCGTTCATCCGGGAGCGAATCGATATCGAACTCCGTGCGCCGGGGCGGCACAACGTGCACAACGCGCTCGCGGCTATCGCCGCCGCCGTCTCCCTCGGCGTGAGCAGGCAGTCGGCGGCGGCCGGTCTCAGAGACTTCCGGCCCACGTCGATGCGCATGGAGGTCATCGAGACGGGGAACGTGACGGTGATCAACGACGCCTACAACGCCAACCCGGCTTCGATGGTCGCCGCGCTTGAGACGCTCGTCGAGATGGCGGGAACGCGACCGACGGTCGCGGCGCTCGGGGACATGCTCGAGATGGGCGATGGGAGTCCTGACGCGCACCGGGCGGTCGGCATCCGGGCGGCCGAGCTCGGCATCGGTCGTCTCTACCTCCACGGGTCGGACGTGAAGGCGCTCGCCGAGGGCGCGATCGCCGCCGGGATGCCGCCCGACCGCGTGTGCGTCCACGATGACAAGAGAACACTCGCGCGGGATCTGACCCAGGGTCTCGAGCGTGATGCGATATTGCTGGTGAAGGGGTCCCGCGGAATGCGGATGGAGGAAGTGGTTGAGTCGCTGGTCTCGGAGGCGCCCGTCTCCTGACCGGACTACCCGGGGGTTGCTCCCCCGACGTACGAGGGCCGTTATGTTGTATCACCTGCTCTACCCCTTGAGGGACTACATTTCCGCCTTCAATGTCTTCCGGTACATCACCTTCCGTTCGGCGTACGCGGCCATAACCGCCCTGCTCATAAGCTTCCTCCTGGGACCCCTGTTTATCCGGATGCTTCGCAACCACCAGCTCACGGATGGCGTGAGGGAGTACGCCCCGGAGGCGCACGCCGCGAAGGCGGGGACGCCGACCATGGGCGGACTGCTGATCCTCACGGCGACCATCGTACCGACGCTCCTGTGGGCGCGTCTCGACAACGAGTTCATCTGGCTGATGTTGATCGCCACGATCTGGCTCGGACTCGTCGGGTTCACCGACGACTTCCTGAAGGTCGTGAGGAAGCGGAAGAAGGGGCTTGTGGCGCGGTACAAGCTTGCGGGACAGCTCGGGCTCGGTCTCCTCGTCGGCGTCGCCATCTACGGTGGCGGACTGCTGGCCTCTCCGAGCAACGTCGAGGTTCCGTTCCTCAAAGACGCCGTCATGTCGCTCGGGCCTGCCTACGTCGTGTTCTGCATGATCGTTATCACGGCGAGTTCGAACGCGGTGAATCTGACCGACGGTCTCGACGGGCTCGCGATCGGCCTTATCCTGTTCTGCGCGCTGGCGTTCGGGGCCATGAGCTACCTCACCGGTCACGTCCGCTTCAGTGACTATCTGAACATCCCGTACATCGCCAGCGCCGGCGAGCTCACGATCTATTGTTCGGCCCTCATCGGTGCCGGTCTCGGGTTTCTCTGGTTCAACGCGCACCCGGCCGAGGTGTTCATGGGGGACACTGGCTCGCTCGCCGTCGGCGGCGCGCTCGGGACGCTGGCCATCCTCATCAAGAAGGAGATCTGGCTGCTCATCGTTGGCGGGATGTTCGCACTCATCGCCCTTTCGGTGATCATCCAGGTCGCGTCGTTCAAGACGCGGGGGAAGCGTGTCTTCCTCATGGCGCCTCTCCACCACCACTTCCAGAAGCTGGGGTGGCCGGAGAGCAAGATCGTTGTTCGATTCTGGATCGTCGGGGCGCTGTTCGCCCTGCTGGCGGTCTCCACGCTGAAGCTTCAGTAGCGACGGTGTGTGGAGGCGGGAGAGGTCCTTCAGAGAGAGCGAAGTGGTCTCATGAAGACTGGCTGGTGGGGTACCAGAGAGCGCAGCGACAGGAGGTCGGTACTTCTTGATGACACGGGTACGGCGAGATTTGGCGGGTTCGAGAGTGTTGGTGGTCGGGTTGGCTCGAAGCGGGCGCGCGGCGGTGGACCTCTTGTTGGAAGAGGGGAGCAGCGTGGTCGCGACGGATCTTCGAAGCGCGGAGGATCTCGGCCTCGACGCAACCTCCTGGCTCGCACGTGGGGCAGAGCTTTCGCTCGGTGAGCAGCCGCTGGAGCTCCTGGACGCCGCCGACCTCATCGTCGTCAGCCCGGGAGTGCCGTCCGGCGCGCCGCTCTTGAAGGCGGCCGCGGAGCGCGAGATCGAGATCATCGGGGAACTCGAGCTGGGGTATCAGATGTCCGAAGCGACGTGGGTGGCGATCACGGGAACGAACGGGAAGACGACGACGACGGCTCTCACCGGAGAGCTCGTGCGGACGACCGGTCGACCCGTTCTCGTGGGGGGCAACATCGGCAACGCGGTCTCTCACGAGGCGGCGCGCACTCCGGCGGACGGCATTATCGTCGCCGAGGTCTCGAGCTTCCAGCTCGACACGACCGATCGCTTCCGGCCGACTGTCGGCGCGCTGCTGAACATCACGGAGGACCATCTGGACCGGTATGATGACTTCGAGCACTACGCGGCCTCCAAGATGAGGCTGTTTGCGAACCAGACCGCCGGCGACACCGCCGTGCTCTACGTGGACGACCCCGAGGTGGCCTCGCGTGTGGAGTCCGCAGGCGGCACGGTCGTTCCGGTCAGCGTGACCAGGGAGCTTCCCCGCGGCGTGTTCGTGCGGGGCGGCAGCGTGGTCTCGCGGATCGGGGATCGAGAGACGGAGATCGTGGGGGTGGAGGAGCTGGGGCTTCCGGGGCCGCACAACCTGGTCAATTCGATGGTGGCGTACGCAACGGCCGCGGCCGTCGGCGTTGAGCCCGACGCGGCAGCCGATGTGCTCAGGAACTTCCGATCACTCGAACACCGTCTCGAGTTCGTCCGTGAACTCGGCGGCGTGACGTACGTGAACGACTCGAAAGCGACCAACGTGGACTCGGTCCGCTTCGCGCTCCAGAGCTTCGCGTCCCCGATCATCTGGATCGCGGGCGGTAAGGAGAAGGGCGCGGACTTCACGGCGCTCCGAGAGCTCGCGACGGATCACGTCCGGAAGGCCATCCTCATCGGGCAGGCGACGGAGAAGTTCGAGCTGGCTCTGGAGGGAGCCGTCGGGATCGAGCGCGCGGGGAGTCTGGATGAGGCCGTGCGCCGGGCTCAGGCGCTGGCGGAGACAGGGGACGTCGTGCTGCTCTCCCCGGCGTGCGCGAGCTTCGACATGTTCGACGACTTCGAGGACAGAGGCCGGCAGTTCAAGCGCGCGGTGAACGCGCTCGGAGATAGGTGATGATGCTCAAGGGAACCATACGGGTTGATCGATGGCTGCTGTGGACAGCGCTGCTGCTGCTCGCGGTCGGGACCATCACTGTCTACACGTCGAGCGTCTACTTCGCGCACAGCCGTATGGGAAGCGCGAACGCGCTCTTCCAGATGTACATCCTCAGGCTCGCCGCCGGCGTGCTCGCCATGTGGTTCTTCTACTCGGTGGACCACCGCTTCTACCGGAAGCACGCGAAGAAGGCGATGTTGTTCTCGATCGCCCTGCTCGTGCTCACAGTGCTCCGTCCCGAGAACATGCGAGGTGCGACATCCACACTCATGGGCGTGCAGCCCAATGAGATCGCCAAGCTGGTCCTCGTCATCTACCTCGCGGATGTGCTCTCGCGCCGGCAGGAGGAGCTCGTTGATTTCGCGAAGGGGCTCCTGCCGCGGCTGATGTTCGTCGGCATCGTCGTCGGGCTCATGGTGCTCCAGAAGGACTACGGGAGCGCGGTCGGCATCGCACTGCTCTCGTTCACGATGCTCTTCCTCGGGGGGGCGAGGCTCCACCACATCGGGGCGCTCGGTCTGGCCGTCGTGCCGCTGGGCGTCTTCGCGGCCATGAACGTGGACCGCATCAGCGACCGCGTCGGTGTCTGGAGGTCGATGTTCGACCTCTCGATGGACGGGGTCAACACGCGGGAGTTGGCATACCAGGGCTATCAGTCGCTCATCGCGTTCGGCTCGGGCGGCATCACGGGGCGCGGCATCGGAGGAAGTCTTCAGCGCGCGTTCATCCCCGACTCGCACACCGACTTCGCCTTCTCCATCTGGGCGGAGGAGCTGGGCATCCTCGGCACGCTGCTCGTCGTGGGCCTCTTCGTGGTGCTGATGTTGAGGGGACTTCGGATCGCGCGCAGACAGCAGGATCTCTATGGAATGCTCCTCGCGTCGGGACTGACGACCATGGTCGCACTCTACGCGGCGATCAACATCGGCGTGGTGACCGGCACGATCCCGACCACGGGGCTGCCGCTCCCGTTCCTGAGCTACGGCGGCATGGCGCTCGTGGGGAACATGGCGGCGATCGGCATCCTGTTGAACATGTCAAAGCAGACCGTGCTTGATGGACCGGCGGTGATCGCCGGCCGTGAGAACAGACGAAGGAAGAGGTCGTGAGAGTCATGATCGCCGGCGGAGGCACAGGAGGACACATCTACCCGGGGATCGCCGTTGCCGAGGCGCTTGAGCAGCTTGAGCCCGGCATCGAGACCTTCTTCATGGGACGCCGCGGTTCGATCGAGGAGCGCGTTGTGACCGAGACCGGCAGGACGTTCGAGACCGTACCCTCGCGCGGGTTCATCCGCGGGGGGAGGCTCGTGAACGTTGCCGTGCCGTTCGTCGTCGGCGCAGGGTACGCGGCCGGTGTGACGAAGCTGATGCGCCGTCGACCGGACGCCGCGCTCGGTACGGGAGGATTCGCAAGCCTCCCGCCGGTGATCGCGGCAGCCTCGCTTCATGTTCCGGTCGCGCTTCAGGAACAGAACTCGTACCCGGGGCTGGCCACCCGCGTGCTGTCGCGGTGGGCCGACGTCGTGCACACGACGTTCGAGGAGACACGGACACATCTGCCGCGCGCGAAGCGGATCGAGCTGTCCGGCAATCCGATCCGTGCCGCACTCGGTGACGCAGCGGGAGAGGGTCTTCATTCGGACACGGCCGGGTCGATGCGTGCGGCGGCGCGCAGGGGCTTCGGGCTTTCTGACGGCGCCCCGGTGATCTTCCTGCTCGGTGGGAGCGGGGGGGCTCGAAGCATGAGCCTCGCGATCGCGGACGCGGCGGCGGAGCTTGCAGCGGGCGGCATCGAGATGATCATCCAGACCGGTCGTGACGAGCTTCCGCTCGTCCGCGAGAGCTGCAGCAAGGCGGGAGCCACGGCGGTCGTGGAGAGCTACTTCGACAACGTGGCGGACGCGTACGCGGCCTGCGACCTCGTGGTCTCGAGGGCGGGCGCGACGACGCTCGCCGAGACGGCCGTTGTGGCACGGCCGGCGATACTGGTGCCGTACCCGTACGCCACCGAGGGACACCAGATGAAGAACGCCAGGGCGGTCGAGGCCGCCGGGGCGGCAGTCGTGATTCCCGATGGGGAGCTAGCGGGCGATAGCCTCGCCCGACGCATACAGGAGCTCCTGCGCGATCGCACCCGGCTGGAACGCATGGCACATGCGGCCAGGACGCTGGCACGGCCCGACGCTGCACGTCGGGTCGCCGAAAGCGTCCTGGCGCTGGCCAGGGGTCGGGGCGGGGCGTAGCGGCAAACGCGGTTGAGGCAGATGAACGGGGAAGCAGGGAAGACATGGTCACGATGTTCGGCAGAGTGAAGCGCGTGCATCTCGTCGGTGTCGGCGGGGTCGGGATGGGCGGAATCGCCGAGATCCTGCTCAATCTGGGCTTCGACGTCTCGGGCTCCGACCTGAGGAGGAACGACATCACGGACCGCCTTGAGCGCCTCGGCGGCCGTATCCACCGGGGACACGATGCGGCGAACATCGAGGGCGCGGAGGTGGTCGTGACGTCGACCGCCATCCCCGAGGGCAATCCGGAGGTCGCGGCCGCGCGGCAGAGCCTCATTCCGGTCATCCCGCGCGTGGAGATGCTCGCCGAACTCATGCGGATGAAGTACTCGGTCGCGGTGGGCGGGACGCATGGGAAGACGACGGCGACGTCGCTGATCGCATCGGTGCTTTCGACCGGAGGGCTGGACCCCACGGTCGTCGTCGGTGGGACCGTGAAGACCATGGGGACGGGCGCACGGCTCGGGACGAGCGAGTACATCGTTGCCGAGGCCGATGAGAGCGACGGGTCGTTCCTGCGGCTCTCTCCGACCATCGCGGTGATCACGACCGTCGACGAGGAGCACCTCGACTACTATTCGGGACTCGATGAGATCAAGAGGGCGTTCACGCAGTTCGCCAACAGCGTGCCGTTCTTCGGATGCTCGGTGCTCTGTCTCGACGAGCACAACATCCAGTCGATCATTCCGGACATTCACAGAAGGGTCGTGACCTATGGCCTGACGACCCAGGCCGATGTCCAGGGACATGATGTCGAGCCGGCCGGAGAGCTGACCGGTCTGACCATTACGTACCGCGGACAGAACCTCGGCAGAATGGAGATCCGGATGCCGGGTCTTCACAACGTATACAACTCGCTCTCGGCGGTCGCGGTGGGGCTCGAACTGGGAGTGGCGTTCGAGGACATCGCGGAGGGCCTGAAGAAGTTCGAGGGAATCTCGAGACGATTCGAGATCAAAGGGGAGGTCAACGATGTGCTTGTACTGGATGACTATGGGCACCATCCGGCGGAAGTCGCCACGACGCTCGCGGCGGCATCATCACGATGGGACCGACGTCTCGTCGTTCTCTTCCAGCCCCACCGATACACCCGAACGCAGAAGCTGGCGGACGAGTTCGGCCACGCCTTCTTCGACGCGGAAGTGCTCGTCGTAGCCGGTGTCTATGCTGCGAGCGAGGAGCCGATCGAGGGCGTCAGCGGCGCGCTCATCGCCAACGCTGCGAACCGGTTCGGTCACCGGAACGCCGAGTATATCGAGAACCGTGAGGAACTCCTCGAGCACGTGCTGAGCATCGTTGAGCCGGGCGACGTCGTCGTCACACTCGGCGCAGGCGACATCTACCGGCTCGGCGAGCAGGTGCTCGAGAGACTCAAGGAGCGTGGGACGAAGTGATGCAGGTAAGATCGAGAACATACGATGCGCTCGAACGGCTGGCACCTGGAGCCGTACTGCGGGACGAGCCGATGGCGAGACACACCTCGTTCGGTCTCGGCGGACCCGCGGACCTCTACATCGAGGCTCCGGACGCCGCATCGTTCCGGGCGGCCGCCGAGCTGCTGACGGGCGACGGCGTGCCCGTCAAGGTCGTCGGCCGGGGGACGAACCTCCTTGTCAGAAGCGGAGGCATCGAGGGAGCCGTCCTCTCGACGGAGTCGGCGTTCTCGACGCTGCGCGAGCGTGACGGCCGGATCGTCGTCGGAAGCGGCGTGCCGCTGAAGAGCTTCCTCGCGTTCTGCGCCGAGTCGGGTTGGGTGGGACTCGAACCGTTGGCGGGGATTCCCGGAAGCGTCGGCGGGGCGGTCTTCATGAATGCGGGCAGCTACGGAACGTTCATCGGTGACCGCATCGAAACGGTCTCGACCTTCACCCCAGCCGACGGGAGCAGGACTCTCACGCTCGAGGATCTCGAGTTCGGGTATCGGACGGCCAGTCTGTCGGAGGGCGCCACCGTTGAGGAGGCGAGCTTCGTTCTCGAGCGCGGAGATGCATCCGAGGTATCGCATCGGCTGCAGGAGATCCTCGAGCTCAAGTGGAAGGGGCAGCCGGTGGGGATGCGGAGCGCCGGATGCGTCTTTCGGAATCCGGGCGATGTCCGCGCGTGGCAGCTTGTCGATCAAGCCGGGCTGCGCGGGGCGCGTATCGGAGGAGCCGTCGTCAGCGACCAGCACACGAACTTCATCCTCAACGATCGGGGCGCGGCTCCGGAGGACGTCGAGGAGCTCATAGAACTGATCCTCACGACGGTCCGTGAGCGGACCGGGAGAGAGCTCATGCTCGAGGTCGAGATCGTCGGTCGGCGGGGGAGGCGGCGGGGATGACACGGAAGAAGGCAAGGCGACTCGGGAGGGCGGGACGGATCACGATGATCGTATCGGCCGTCGTTCTGGTCGGTGGGATCGGCGTCATGGTGGCGCTCGCTCCGTCGTGGAGCTCGGAGCCGGGACGGTTCGCCGTTGCTCGCGTCGATGTGAGCGGCAACAGGATCCTCACCGCGGACGAGGTCGTCGAGCTTGCCGGTGTCGGCATCGGTGAGCAGCTGCTGGACGTCGAACCCGCTGGAGTCGAGCGGTCGCTGGCGTCGTCGCCGCGCGTCTCGCGAGCGCGCGTGTCCCGGAGCCTGCCGGATCGGATCGAGATCCTCCTCGAGGAGACGCTCCCTGCAGCGATCGTGCCGGGTGGACCGGACGGGTTCGTGGAGGTCTCCGATCAGGCGCTGGTGTTGCCGGCGGCCGATCGAAGCGCCTTCGTGGACGTGCCGCTCATCACCGGGGTCCCCGCACCACCCGCGGCGGGCGAGCGATTCGAGTCGGAGCTCCTGGATGAAGCGCTGAACGTGTTGAACGAAGCGAGGGAGATATCACCCTCGCTCTGGATGGATATATCGGAAATCAGGTTTGCGCCGGGGTCGGGTCTGGTCATCTATACGGTAGCCGACGGGGCAGAGATCAGGTTTGGCCTCGGTGCTCTAAATGCGAATGATCTGTCGAACTCGTGGAGAGTGCTCACCGACCTTCGGGCGAGAGGGGCATCGGCGAGATCGATCGATCTGAGGTTCGACGGCCAGGTCGTCGTGCGACTGGCCGAAGCCGCCATGAGGACACGCAGCCAGGAAAGGGGATCCGCGTGAAGAAGAGCGAGATCCTTGTCGGTCTCGATCTCGGATCGAGCAGGATCAAGGCCGTCGTCGCGGACGTGAGGGACCGGGAGCTCCCCGAGATTCTCGGGATCGGAGAGTCCGCGGCGGCCGGCATCGAGGCCGGCGTCATCGTGAACATGGAGAAGGCGTCGGACGCGGTCCGCGAGGCCGTGGCAGAGGCCGAGGCGAGCGCCGAGGTCGAGATCGGCACCGCGGCGGTCGCCATCAACGGCGAACATATCCGCGGCATAGACAGCCGCGGCGTCATCGCCGTATCGAGAAGCGGAGGGGAGATCACCCGGGCGGAGATCGCGACGGTGGTCGAGGCGGCGCGGACGCTGGCGCTCCCCGTTGGTCGCATCGTGCTGGACGCGCTCCCGCAGGAGTTCTTCGTCGACGGCCAACGTGGGATCCGTGACCCCATCGGCATGGCCGGCGTGCGGCTGGGTTCGCAGGTTCATATCGTGACGGCCGAGGAACAGGCCGTGGATTCGGCGAGACGCGCGGTGCGAAAGGCGGGCGTTCGAGAGAACGGCATCTACGTCAAGCCGATCGTCGCAGCGCTGGCGTCGCTCTCCGAGGATGAGACGGAGCTCGGTTCGCTCTCGATCAACATGGGCGCCGGGAGCACGGGCATCGTCGTCCATCACGGGCGCGCGGTGCGACACGTGGCCGTTGTCGGGTGGGGCGGCGCGTGCGTGACGAACGACATCGCGGTCGGACTGCGCATCCCGATATCGAAAGCCGAGCAGCTCAAGCGCGAGGCAGGGTGTGCGAGCGCCTCAGGGATCGCCGACAGAACCGTCGAGATCCCGAGCATCGGCGGACAGGAACCGCGTCAGAGCTCGACACAGGTTCTCGCCGCCATTATCGAGCCTCGTGTGCGGGAGATCTTCGAGATGCTCCGTGACGAGGCGCGGAGTTCGGAGTTCTGGGGGCGGACCCCCGCCGGTGTCGTCATCACGGGCGGAGGAGCGAAGCTCGATGGGATCGCGCGCGTGGCGGAGGATGTGTTCGGAGTGCCGGCGCGAGTCGGTCTTCCGGACCGCGTGTCGGGGCTGTTCGACGCCATCGCCGATCCGTCGCATGCGACGGCGGTGGGCGTTGTCACAGCGGCCTCGCGCGCCCCGAAGCGCAGGCGGAGAAGGAGAGACGGTCGGCTGAACGAAACGGTCAGTCGTGTGCGGCACTGGGTCGACAGTTTGCTGTAGGCGGCGCGGAGCGAGACACCATGACAACGAGAGGGAAGAAGACACGCAGGGCTGAGATGGTTCCCGGGACGAGCGACCGGGGGGCTGGAGGAGAAAGCATGAAGCTGGAGTTTGACTTCGAACCGCAGATGAACGCGAAGATCAAGGTCGTGGGTGTGGGTGGAGCCGGCGGCAACGCCGTCAACCGGATGATCGAGTCCGGTTTCTCCGGGGTGGATTTCGTGGCGGTGAACACCGACGCGCAGGCGTTGGACTGCTCGCTCGCCGCGGCACGCGTCCAGATCGGCAAGGAGCTCACGCACGGGCTCGGCTCGGGCGGGAACCCCGAGATCGGCAGGAAGGCGCTGGACGAGAGCGACGAGGAGATCGCCAACGTGCTCAAGGGCGCCGACATGGTGTTCGTCGCGTGCGGCATGGGCGGCGGGACAGGCACCGGCGCGGCGCCCGCGGTTGCCGAAATGGCCAAGAAGATGGGCGCCCTCGTCGTTGGAGTGGCGACGAAGCCGTTCATGTTCGAGGGACAGTTCAGGATGAAGCAGGCGGTCGAGGGACTTGAGCTCTTGAAGCGCGCGGCCGACACCGCTATCGTCATCCCCAACCAGCGTCTCCTCGCCGTGGCGAGCAAGAACACGCCCGTGCGCGAGGCCTTCCGCATCGCCGATGACGTACTCCTCCGTGCGACGAAGGGTGTCGCCGATCTCATCATGGTCCCAGGGCTCGTGAACCTCGACTTCGCCGACGTCAAGTCCGTGATGACCGAGATGGGCGACGCAGTGATGGGTACCGGCATCTCGGGCGGGAAGAACCGGGCGGTCGAGGCGGCTCAGCAGTCGATCTCGAGTCCGCTGCTTGAGGACGCGACGATCCGCGGCGCCAGGGGTGTCCTGGTCAACGTCACCGGCGGAAGCGATCTCTCGCTTCACGAGATCAGTGAGGCCGCCATGGTCGTCAACGAGGCCATCGGCGTCGAGTCGAACATGATATTCGGTGCCGTCATCGACGACAGTCTCAAGGACAAGGTGAGGATCACGGTGATCGCTACCGGGATCGGCGACAGGCCGAAGGACAGGGCGGAGCACAGGGATGTTCGCCCGGCCGCACGCCCCGCAGTGCGCGACGTCGGGCAGGCGACTCCGGTCGGTGTCGCCGCACGGTCCGCCAGGCCGACACCCGCCAGGCCCAGCAGGGCGGTGGTCACGCCGCGGCCGACCGCGCGCCGCAATCCGCCGGCTTCCGAGCCCGCGGCCCCGCGCCGGCAGGAGCCGGCGTCGAGACCGGCCATGTTCGCCAAGAGCGGCACACGCCGCGGCACGAAGAAGGACCTCGAGATCCCCACGTTCCTGCGCAGGCAGATGGACTAGTGTCCTAGAAGGAGGAGCCCATGTCGCTCTTCACGAAACTGTTCGGTCTCGGCGAGAGCGATCATTACAACAAGGGGATCGAATACTACAACCGAGGCGAGTACGACAAGGCGGTCGTGGAGTTCGAATCGGCGATCGCGGAGTCGAAGAACCCGTCGGATCCCTACTACCAGCTGGGGCTGTTCTACGCGGCCGAGACGCACGCGCATCTCGGGTTCGCGTTCTACCGGCGTGGTGATCTGCCTGCAGCCGAGGCGCAGTTCAAAAGAGCGATCGAGGAGAACGAGCGCTACCCGGATCTTCACTATCACCTGGGCGTGATCTACGAGAAGCAGGGGCGGCACGACGAGGCGGCGACCTCGCTCGAGCGGGCCATCGAGATCAACCCGGACTACATGGAGGCGTACTGCTATCTCGCGATCGTGCTCTCGCAGTCCGGGCGGACCGAGGACGCGTGTCGCGCGTTCGAGCGCGCGACGAAGCTCGGGCTCGATATCCCGGTGCCGGAGACCCCGCACCTTTCGGAGGCGTGCCAGCAGTATCTCAAGCCCCCGTACGATGAGCTCCGGGGCGCGGCGGTGGGCAAGGAGGAGTTCAAGGAGCTGCTCAATTCCGCGGTGTCCGCGTACAACGCAGGCAACGCCGACGAGGCCATCGCGAGCTTCGAAGAGGCCGTGCGGATCAAGCCGAAATACCCGGATATCCGCTGTCGTCTCGCCATCGCGTATGGGGAGATGGAGCGATTCGACGAGGCGATCGCGGAACTCGACCGCGCGCTCGAGATCAACCCCAAGTACGTCGACGCGCTGTTCTTCCGGGGCGTCTATCTCCTCAAGGTTGGCCGATACAGAGAGGCGTGCGAGAGTCTCAAGCGGGGTGTCGAGCATCGCGCCGACTACTGGGACCTGCGCTGCTACCTGGGTATCGCGTACTTCAAGCGTGGGATGATGGACGAGTCCCGCGCGGAGCTCGAGACCGTCGTCAAGGCGTGTCCATCGTATCCGCTCGCGCACTACTACCTCGGTATGAACGACCTCGCGGCGGGAAAAACGGGTGAGGCGGTCGGCGCGTTCAAAGTCGCGTTCGAGGACGTCTCGTTCTGGAGCAGTATGCCGGGTATTCCTGCGGAGGCGCTGCTCGAGAGTGGGGACTACGATGCGGCCATCGACCGGTACCGGGCCGCCATCGTCAAGAACCCGGAGTACGCTGATCTTCACTGCGGTCTTGGCGTCGCTTTCCTCGCTCGCGAGCGGTACGCGGAGGCCGAAGAGGCGCTGACCAACGCTCTGACCATCAACGGGGAGTACGCCGAGGCGCATGTCGCCATCGGTCGGGCGCTGGCGCGCCTCGGACGCGAGGATGAGGCGATCGAGCATCTCGGGAAGGCGCTGACGCTCAGACCCGGCTACGCCGATCTGCATCGTGAGCTCGCCGACCGGTTCATATCGGGCGAGCGGTACGCAGAGGCCATCGAGGAGCTCAAGCGGGCCGTTGACATCAACGCGAACTACGTCGAGGCGCGGCTCATGCTCGGATTGACCTATCGAAGGGTCGACCGGAGCGCGGAGGCCGATGAGCAGTTCAGAGGGGTCCTTGAGATCGACGTGCGCAATCCCATCGCGAGAGCCCAGCTCTCCGATTGGACGCCGAAGCACGGCGAGCTGAAGAAAGTAAGAGCGTGACCTGTCGCCACCCCAGCAACACCGGGCAGCCATCGTTCCCTGAGCGGGAGCGGTGGCTGCCTTCGTTTGACGGAACACGCCGCAGCTGCGGTCACAACAGCGGGATCGAGCCGCCTCTCACGGGCGCCGGTGGGGACTCCGCAGCAGCTCACGATGGGCCCGAGCTATCCGTCGTGCTGGCGTATCCGGAGAAGTACTCCATCGGCATGAGCAATCTCGGTGTACACGCCGCACTGCGCGCGTTTATCGAGACACGGGGCATCGACTGCGAACGAGCATTCTGGGCGCAGGCGTCCGCGAAGGTCGAGAACGACGGGTTCGCTGGGGTCGCTCCCGAGCCCGGCGTGGCGGACCGCTTCACCGATGAGGCGGGTCGCTCGGTGGAGACTCGGAGAGCGCTCTCGGAGTTCGACGTCGTGGCATTCTCGGTGAGCTTCGAGGGCGACTACTTCAACATCGTTCGGATGCTGGCCGCCGGCGGCGTGGAACCGCTGGCGAGCGAGCGCGGGGAGGGGAGCCCGCTGGTCGTTGTCGGCGGGGTCTGCTCGCATCTCAACCCGGCGCCCATCGCGCCGTTCATCGACGCATTCCTCATCGGTGATGCGGACGCACTCATCCCGCCGTTCGTCCATGCGGTCCACGAGAGCGCGGGGCGCGGAGAGGGCAGAACCGAGCAGCTCAGGCGTCTATCCGGCGTAAGCGGCGTCTATGTGCCCTCGCTGCCGCGCTCCGAGCCGGTCTCTCCGGCACCCTGGGCCGGTCGCTGGGCCGAGAGTCTGACCGTCTCGCCGGACGCGTACTTCAGGAACATGTTCCTCACGGAGATCTCTCGCGGCTGCTCACGCGGATGTCGCTTCTGTGCAGCGGGTGAGATCCAACGTCCGGTGCGGTTCAGGCCGGTGCAGGAGGTCATCGCGTCGGTCGAGCGTGGACTCGAGGTGACGCGTCGAATCGGTCTGGTGAGCGCCGCGCTCGGCGACCATCCCGATATCGTTGAGATTCTCAGGGCGCTGCACGAGCGCGATGTGGAGCTCAACATCTCGTCGCTTCGCATGGAGGCCATCACATCCGAGGTCGCCGGGCTTCTTGCGGCGTGTGGTGTGCGGACGGCGACGATCGCGCCGGAAGCGGGGGAGCAGACGCTCAGACGGGCGATCGGGAAATCGGTGACCGATGAGGTCGTCGTTGATGCTGCGGAGCGTCTGGCGGCCGGCGGCATCAGGAAGATCCGCGCGTACTTCATGACCGGGCTTCCGGGCGGCGGGCCGAACGAGGCAGCGGCTGTCGCCGATCTTTGTGAGCGCATTCAGGCCGCTGTGCACCGGCACGGTGCGCGACTCTCCGCGAGCCTCTCACCATTCGTCCCGAAGCCGAGGACGCCGTTTCAGTGGGCGGCCATGGCGCCGGAGCGCGATCATCGCCGTGCGATATCAGAGACCCGACGGCTTCTGGCGGGGCTCGGGGTCCAGACAACGAGCGCCGGACCTCGTGAGGCGGTGCGGGAGGCGGCGCTCGCGCGGGGCGGTGAGGAGCTCGCAGAGGTAATCCGTATCGTGGCACTCGAGGACGTCCCATGGAAGGCAGCCGCGGCGAGGGCCGGTGTCGACCTGATCCGGCTCGTCCATCGCGAGCGCGACGTTGACGAGGTGTTTCCGTGGGAGGTTGTGGATGTGGGGAGAGGGCGGGAGGCGCTTCGCGGTGCCTGCTGACTACGCTGACCCCGGCGCTTCCGGTTCTCCCACACACTGCGTTGCATTGATGACGAAGCCCTGAATGGCGGGATCGCCGATGCGGTTGGTGACCACGACCCTGTAGGGGATCCACCGGCGGTTCTCGGTCCGCAGTCGCATCCGGACGGAGTGCGGACCAGCCACGCTCACATCCGACGTCTGGAAGAGCTTGCGGTCGAGGTCCGCGCCATGGACGAGTTCCTCGAAGCTGACTCCCTGCAGGGCATCAGTCGTGTACCCGAGATCGCGCGAGCAAGCCGGGCTTGCGTAGCGAACGACGAGTTCGGGGCTGAGAACCATCATGAGCTCCTGTGAGTTCTCAACGAGCGCTCGGAAGCGCGCGGCTGAGTTCTCGATCGACCCCTCCATGCGTTCGCGCTCGCTCACATCGCGGAGGTTGAGGATGAGTCCACGGACATCCGGGTTATCCAACTGCATGTTCGCGACTCCCTCGAGCGTCTTCACGGATCCGTCCTTCGCCATGACCCGCAGCGAGTTGTTTCGAGACGGTCCGGGCGAGGCCATTGCGAGTCCGAGCGCCTCGATGTAGCCATCGATGTCCTCGGGATAGACCAGCTTCGCAGCCTGTGTTCCGAGGAGTTCCTCCGGGGCATAGCCCAGCGCCCGGGCTCCCGCCATGCCCACGTACGTGAAAGCCCCCCGGGCGTCGAGGATGAAGGTGAGGTCGGTCGAGTTCTCGAGCAGGGCGCGGAAGCGCCGCCGGTTGCGGA
>Ga0180436_10000204_pt1 | contig 63126 bp, 44 predicted proteins | sample SS_ome_2_FD_132434 | JGI IMG/M metagenome (GOLD analysis project Ga0180436, IMG submission 132434) | Hypersaline lake sediment archaeal communities from the Salton Sea, California, USA - SS_3_S_2 metaG | ecosystem: Environmental > Aquatic > Non-marine Saline and Alkaline > Hypersaline >...
CACGGGATATCAAAGAGGACTAAGACTCAGCCGGCGACGATGACAGCGGCGGCCCTCGGCGCGATATTCGTCCTGGGACGCCGCAAACGTTGCTGACCGGCGGCGCGGTGAGATCCGAAGACCGGGGGGACTTCGGATCTTTTCTTTGCGCGGGAGGACTTTGCGGGCATAATGGCTGCACAGCAACAGGAGCAACCATGGCAAGGACGACTTACTGTCTAATCGCGCTGGCGGCACTCATAGCCCCGACCGCGCCGGGTGAGGCGGAAAACGTCCCGGTCGGCAAGGGCGGATACGCGACAACTCCGCCCAAGGGAATGAAACTCCCGCCGCGGCGGATCTATCGCACAGATTCGCTTAAGGGCAAGACCCAGACGACTGACTGGTGGAGTTCGCTGGCGTGGGAGCAGTTTTCATCAAACCACTTCCCGCACCCCCTTGCGGTGCGTGCGGTCAAAGGCGGGCTGCGGATCTCTTATCCCGGGGCGAGCATCAACACGGTGGCCAGGCACATCATGGCCGGCATGCAGAACGACGTGACGCTGGGCCACTCCGGAGTCGATGAGTTCGAGAACGCCAGCGTCGATGCGGCCGGCGACTGGTTTGTGAGCGTATTGATGGCCGACGGCGACAAGACAACGCGCCTCAGCTACGGACACGGCTCGCCGCTGGTCTACGCAACATTCGCCGGCGGAGGCGCGAAGATCACGTTCGACGGCGATGTCAGAGTCTGGGCCGGTAACGCCAAAACGCCGACGCTCGGAGTAACGACCAAGGGGCGCCATTACGGCCTGTTCGCCCCGAAAGGCTCGACCTGGAGCGGCCTGAACGGTCGGACCTTCGTAAACAGCAGCGGCGACAAGACGTATTTCTCGCTGGCGATCCTGCCCGACAAGAAGCCTGAAACGCTGAAGCTGTTCGCCGGATACGCCCACAATCACGTTATCGGAACAAGAGTCAACTGGCGATACCGACCCGACAGCAGCAGCGTAGAAACGACATTCGCGTTCAAGACCAAATCATACGAAGGCGCCGCAAAGGGCACGCTGTTTGCCCTCTATCCGCACCAGTGGACAGCGACGAAACACAAACTGCTCGACGTGGGATACGCTTCAGTCCGCGGGCCGATGAAACTAGGCGCAGGGATGAGTTTCACCACGTCAATGCGATTTCCCGGCGTGCTTCCCGCCCTGCCGAGCATTGGAGCCTGCGATCGCGGGCGCCTGGCGGGGTACGTGAAGGATGCCGCCGCCAAACCGTTCAAGAACGCCCCCGATACGTATTGGGGCGGAAAGACCCTCGGCGTGATATCCGGCATGATCCCAATCGCAGAACAGACCGGCCAGGCCGGCATCGCCGCGAAGCTGCGAAAAGAGTTGAAGTCGCGCCTGGAGAATTGGTTCACCCCGCCGGCGGGCGGCGGGAAGTCTCAGCGTTATTTCTACTACGACAAGCTTTGGGGCGCGCTGATCGGCCAGAACCCCAGCTACGGCTCGGCAGACACGCTCAACGATCACCATTTTCACTACGGATACTTCATTCGCGCCGCGGCGGAGATAGCACGGGCCGATAAGGCGTGGGCCGCCGACAAGGCCTGGGGAGGCATGGTCAAGCTCCTGATCCGCGACATCGCCAGCCCCGACCGCACGGACCCGGCGTTTCCGTGGATGCGGTGCTTCGACCCGTACGCCGGACACTCCTGGGCGTCGGGCAACGCGAAGTTCGGCGACGGCAACAACCAGGAATCCTCCTCGGAGGCGATGAACGCCTGGACGGGGATCATACTCTGGGGCCAGGCCACCGGCGACCGCGAATTGCGGGACCTGGGGATCTATCTCTACACGACCGAACTGGCGGCCGCCAACGCCTACTGGTTCGACGTCGAGCGTCAGTTTTTCCCCAAGAAATACACTCAATCGTGCGCGGCGTTGATCTGGGGCGGAAAAGCCGACTACGCCACGTGGTTCAGCGCGGCGCCGGAGCACATTCACGGGATCATCATGCTGCCGATCCAGTCCGGCTCGCTCTATCTGGGGCTATATCCGAAATATGTCCGGCGGAACCTGGACCACATGGCCAAGGTGCGCGGATCAGACGAGTGGAAAGACTGGCATGACACGCTCTGGATGTACGAGGCTCTGTGCGACGCCGACAAGGCTATGGCGAGATTCACCGCCGGAGCGAGCAAGACCCCGCTGCACTCCAGGGCGATGACATATCACTGGATCGGAAATCTCCAGTCGCTCGGGCAGGTTGATCGCTCAGTAGGCTCCGACTGCCCCACCGCGATCACCTTCACGAAGAAGGGCAAACGCACGCACGTCGCCTGGAATATGACCGCGAAAAAAGTGAAGGTGAAGTTCTCCGACGGCGTATCGATGGACGTGGAGCCCGGGAAATGCTCAACAAGCCCCTGAGGAGCTGTTGAATTGCCGTATGAGCTTATGAAAGCGACAGTACGGTGCATATACGCTGTCAGGGTATTTCTTCAGCAGGCTGTCGTACCGGCGGTCGTCCATCTCGTACTTGTTCACGCCGTACAGGCCGACGCTCCAGATGTCCTCAAAATGGACACATTTCTCCACGCCGCCGTATGGAGCGCTGAGAATTTTCAGGACTTCGCGGTCTGACTTTCGCGGCGACTCCTTGACCTCGATCTTCAAGGGTTTGGCCGAAATGCTCCCCTTCCAGCACGCCACGGGCTTGCGGGTGACGTAGTTGGGAGCGTCGCCGTCCGATTCGAACGTTCCGTTCAGCACGTATTTGCCCGGACGCTGATAATGGGTAATTCGCAACAGCCCCCTGAAACGCTGATACGACTCGCCGGGGCGAAGCGTAACTACCTGATGAAAAGCGATGTAGCCCCGGATACCAAAACCCCACTTGTTCGACTTGCCGCCTTTGCGAGTGACGGCGCCGGAGAAGTACCCCTCCTCCCAGGTGATCGGGACCTTCACGTCGTGGTCGCTGACGTTGGTCACCTGGACGCGTATCCTCAGCGGCTCGCCCAGGTACGCCTCAGCGGCCTGGGCGGAAATGGAAAGCGATAACTCGGCGTCGTCCGCCTTGGCCTGTGCGACCATTCCCACGATCGCCAGCACAGTAATTATTGTTCTTGTCTTCAACATGTCTGGAACCGACCCGCCCCGCGACTGTGGCGAAGACGAAGTCAAACGCGCACATAGACGAATGGTCTGCAATTCTGTTGACCCAAGGCCCCGGACCTCAAGCAGCCCCGACTTATCGGCGCCCACCCGAGATCGAAACTCGCCAATTGCGCCTACCGCGACATCAGCGAGTCACCGACCTTATCGCTGTATGAATTATAGACATCGGCCGAGGCAGAGGTCGAGGATGAAGATCAAGGCCGGCGGACAAGCGATCGAACTGAAGTTCAAGGGCGAGGTCCGCGAGGTCAAATACCGCCTGGCCGCCGACGTCAAGGGAATCGCCGACCAGGCCAAAGAAGAGGACAAGAAGCCCAAACCCGAATAGACGCCCCGAATCTCGCTGGCGTCGCGCGGAGTTTGAACGGGATCGATAAGGCCGGTCTGGCGATTGCGGTCGCCGCACGCCGGACCGGCCAGTTTCACCGCCCCTGTTCCCTGAGCGACAAGACAACTCACGTACATCAGGGAACTTCCCAGGCGCCGTAGCCATCAGGTCGCAACCACCGGTCAGAACCTTCACAACCTGCTTCACACGGGCTCGGCTGTGAAGCGCAACGAATCCAATACTGCGTCAAGGGAGAATGACACAGTATTATATAAATCACTGTTAGATCATCATTTATAGAGAGACGACGATACGGAAATTCGCGACTCGTTCAGAGTATTCCGATTATTGTCGCCAGATCACACAAGCTGCACATGCGAAGCTGCTGAGAAGCAACGGACGGAGGCGGCACAATTGTTCCACGTGGAACAATTGTACTTCAGAGGCCTAATCTCCGCCCAGATCTGGAGCCTGATCCCCTGTAGCGCCTCTAGGGTCGCAGCTTGTCTGCAAACGTCGGGGCCGATACGCCCGACAGCAGATCGCCTGAGAAATCAGTGCGGTTCTCTATCGCCGTCTTGACCGGGCCCGACAGTGATGCGTCGCCGACGAGGACGCTGCCGACCAGGTGCTCGTCGCGGAAGACGAATCTGCAGTACCCCGATTCGGTCTCGGTTTCGAGAACCTGGTAGCTCCCGTCTTCAGGTTCAAACTGACCGATGCTCAGCAGGTCGAGTCCGAGCACTTTGAGGGTGTTGGATCTCGGGATTCCGCCGAACCGAGCAGTCGATCCGGCGGCGTTCATGCCGGCGATCTTGCCCTGGAACTGGGAGGCGGCCCAACTGCCGTACAAGACGCCCTGGTGCTCGGCGACGTCGCCGGCGGCGAAAACCGACGGATGCGAACTTGCCAGTTGGTTATCGACTACGATTCCCTTGTTGACAACCAATCCGATGCGACGGGCCAGGTGGCTGTTGGGCCTCACGCCGGTGGCTATGACAACCAGATCCGCGGGTATGGTCCGCCCGTCCTCCATCGCGACGCCGGCGACCCGCTCGCCGCCGAGCAGTTCTTTGGTGCGTGCATTGTTGAGCACGTTGACGCCGAGGCGTTTGACGTGCGTCTGGAGAATCTCTCCGGCCCGCGTGTTCAACTGTCTTGGCATGAGCCAACCGTGGCTTTCGAGAAGCGTCACGTCGGCTCCTCGTGCGGCCAGCGCTCCGGCGGTTTCGAGACCCAGGAGCCCCCCGCCGATCACAACGCATCGCATCCCCGGATGGAGCGATTCGAGAATCCGTCTGGCGTCGCCGACGGTGCGAACCGGCGCGGCGCCCTCTGAGGAGGCTCCGGGAAGCGGCGGGATGAACGGGTGGGCGCCCATAGTCACGATCAGCTTGTCGCACCGCAGGACTGTGTTGTCGCGGAGGCGAACGCCGCGGTCGTCCAGGAGGATTTCGGCTACGTCCCGCCCGAGTTTCAGATCGATATTGTTTTGCGAGAACCAATCGGCGTCGTGGATCGGGAGGTCCGCTTCGGTTATCTCACCGGCGAGATAGCGAGTGAGGTTCAGGCGGTAATAAGGCAGATCCGGCTCCCTGGAGACTAAAGCGACCTCGGCGTCGGGTGCGGCTTTCCGAAACGCTTCGATCGCCGAGATGCCCGCGATGCCGGCCCCGACAACAATCAGCCGGCCGGAGAAATCTCCCCGGCCGGCTGATGATGCGCTGTCGGATACGGGCTCGAATCTATCGCTCGGCGCGGCGCAAACCGGGCAAATCTCCGGCGGCGCCGAGCCCGCGTGGATGTAACTGCAGTTCAGACATCTCCACTGATCCGGGCCGGGCTGGGGTGCGGGCGGTTGTTCGGTGTGGGGACCGAAGTCAGCGGCGCCGGCGCCGCAGACCGGGCAACAGCCGGGCGCGGACGGTCCGTGATGAACGTATCCGCATACCGAACACAACCACATTCCCGCGATGTCGTCAGCCATGATCCCCAACCCGTCCTGAATCTAGTTTATCTCGTTGAACTTCTCGCCCGGCACGCCGCAGACCGAACACTGTTCGGGACGATCGCCGACAACGGTGTTCCCGCAGATCTGGCAGACCCAGATCGGCCCGGCGGCGAGGTCTTGTCCGCCCTTGACCGCTTCGAGCGCCTGCTGGTATAGACCGTGGTGGATCTCTTCGACGGCCATCGCGTTCTTGAATCCTATCATCGCCGCCTGGGCCCCTTCGGCCTCGGCTTCGGCGACGAATTCGGGATACATGCTCTGGAACTCGTGGGCCTCGCCGGCGGCGGCGGCTTCAAGATTGGCCTGCGTTTCGTTGATTCCGCCAAGATTGCGCAGATGCGAGTGGGCGTGAACGGTCTCGGCGTCTGCGGCGGCCTTGAACAGCTTGGCGACCTGGGCGAATCCGTCGGCTTCAGCTTTCTTGGCGAACGCCAGATACGTACGGTTGGCCTGGGACTCACCGGCGAACGCGGCCTGCAAATTATCGTTAGTCGACATTCAAAACTCCTTTATGCTAAATAGTAATTATTATCATGTTAGGCCAGTCAGAATCCCAAAGCAGCGAAAAAACGCGTCATGAGCCGATAATTTTCGAGACACTGTCGGTGCTGACCGGCTCTATCACGCCGCGGTCGGTGATTATCGCAGTGATCAGGTCCGCTGGGGTGACGTCGAACGCGGGACTGTAGGTTCTGATGTCGATCGGAGCGGTGCGGCGCCCGAACCCTTCGGTGATCTCTTCGGAGCCGCGAAGTTCGATGGGTATCGCATCGCCCGAGGGCAGATCCATGTCGAACGTGCTGTACGGCGCGGCGACGTAAAATGGTATTCCGTGATGCTTTGCGGCTATCGCCACGCCGTAGGTCCCGATCTTGTTGGCCGCATCGCCGTTTGCGGCGATCCGATCGGCTCCGGTGATGACCATCGAAATCTTGCCTTCCCGCATGACCTGAGCGGCCATGTTGTCGGTTATGACGACCGCGTCGATCCCGGCGTGACTAAGCTCCCACGCCGTCAGCCGACTGCCCTGCAGGAGCGGTCGCGTCTCGTCGCAGTAAACGGTGAACTCATGGCCTCCGGCGTGTGCGACGTACATGCCGGCGGTGGCGGTTCCTATCCCGCCGGTCGCCAGCGCTCCGGCGTTGCAATGGGTCAGCACGCCGGCGGCGCTTTGAATAAGCGGAGCTGCAGCGACCCCGATCGCCAGACACATCGCCTCGTCTTCGGCGTGGATCGCGCGGGCCTCTTCCAGCAGGATCCGGCGGATCTCGTCGGGGTTCTCGGATCCGGCGGCCTGAGCACAATCCATCATGCGATTGACGGCCCATTCGAGATTGACCGCCGTGGGCCGCGACGAGGCGAGATATTCGCCCTGGGATCCCAATTCAGACAGAAAATCATCCTGGGTGACACTCTGTGCGGCGACGACCATCCCGTAAGCGGCCGCAACGCCGATCGCAGGGGCGCCGCGGACGGCGAGCCTTAGAATCGCCTCCCATACCGAGGCGGTGTCTTTGCAGTCGATATAGACCGTCTGCTCGGGCAAGAGTGTCTGATCCAGGAGCCGCAGAAAGCCGCTGCGGCAGTCTCCGACCCATTGAGCGACAGGGACCGGAGGCTTGATATCTTCATGTCCTGCAATATTTTTCACGTGCTCGGCGTGTTCATTCATGACGCTAAGAGTACCGAAAAACGCCGCAATTGACAAGGTTCGGGGTCCTGTAGGCCAATTGCAGTTCGCTTCGACCGCTAAACCCGCTCAGGTTAAAGGCGAAAATGTCCGATAGTAGATCATGTTGATGCGGTCGACAGGGCCGACGCCCGATTTGCTACAGGCCGTGAAGCGTTAAAAGACCATCCTGAAAACTGCAGAGACGGCGCCCTGGTGAGCCCACGGAAGGAGCCGCGGATGCTGGTGTTGTCCAGACAGCGAGATCAGACCATAATCATTGGCGAAGATATCGAGATTACAGTCGTCGATATCCGGGGAGAGAAAGTCCGCCTCGGCATAAGCGCCCCGCCCCACATTCCGGTGCATCGCAAGGAAGTCTACGATTCAATCAAGAAGTCCAACGGCAGCGGACAAGGCGGATCGGTGAAATCACTGGCCAAGAACCGCGACGAGGGCAAACCGGACTAAATACACACCGCCTTTTCAAGAACCGGCAGATTCAGGTATTCGGCCAACGCATTTACGCACTGGGGATCATATCCCGCCGGCGAGCAGCGGCGCAGTTCCTGCGCGGCGGCCATTGACGACAGCGCCAACCTCTGGGGACGATCGTGCGTCATCGCGTCGTAGGCGTCGGCCACCGCCACTATGCGGGCACAGAGCGGGATATCGTCTCCGATGAGTCCCTCGGGATAGCCTGTTCCGTTCATGCGTTCGTGATGATACAGCGCCGCGTCCAGCGACATCGATATGCTTTCAAGCGGCTTGAGAACGTCGTAGCCGATGCGGCTGTGAGTCTTTACCGTGCGAAAACTGGCCGGACCCATCTTCGCCTTGCCCGCGATTATCTGTTCGGGGATGGCGACCATGCCGATATCGTGCAACAGCCCGGCGATTTCCAGTTGGCGGACGTCACGATCACCAAGGCCCAGCCGCCGCCCTATCTCGCGGCTGAGCTTCCCGACGCGCTCGCTGTGGCCCAGGGAGTACTTGTCGCGAGCCTCGACGGACCCCACTATCCTCAACAGTACGTCTATGTAGTGCTCCTCGGCGGTCGCCGCCGACTGGGACAAGCCCTGTGAGTGCTTGGACAGGATTCTGACCGACCAGTGAATCCTCATCAGCATCAGGGCGACGACCACGATCACCACGCCGCCCATGATCAGAGAAGTAGTCCGCCACCCGTGACTTACAACGATCGTTATGAAGACCGCCACGGCCAGCAGAATCGCACTGAAGCTGTGCCATCGGTTCCAACATCCAACTACAGGTGCGCCGCTGTGATTTTTCTCGGTGTGATCAGTCAAGTACTTCCTCCGCAAATCCAGACTCCAGTATCAGTCTAGGATACATTAAGGTAATGACAAATCCCCCGGCACACTAAAAAACCGACCGCCGCGGAAAACCGCGACGGTCGGCAATACTGCAATATAAACTGATCTGATCAGTCGATACCGCCCGATTCTAGAATCAGCGGGCACGCCATATCGCTGGAGAGATTCAGGGCTCCCAGCGCTCCGGCGGCGGCCTGGCGAATCGCGACGTCGATCTTGGAATTGACCACATCCACAATCGCCTGGCTTTGAGCCTTCGTCAGCAGGTTCCCATATCGCCTGACCGACTCGGCCAGTGCGCGGTACGCCGGAACCCTGACTTCGTTGGCGGCCTCGGCCTGATCGGCGAATTTCGCTATCGCCTGTTGGGCCTTGGCGCCGGGCAGCACGGTAAGCGCCTCGGCGGCCGCTACGCTGACGGCGACCCGCTTGTCGGCAAGCACCGCGATCAGCGACGCCTCAGCCCGCGATATGGTGAACACCTTGTTGCCGGTAAGACCGAGCAGGCGGATAGCCTTCGCTGCCCGGACGGACCAGTCGGCGGCCTCGTCGAGCGTCAGCGGCTTTCCGACCGCCAGTTTCCGGACCGCCGGAAGAGCGGCGACAACCGAGGCCCCGGCGGTTTTGCCCGGCGATACGAGAACAGTTCGTCCGTCAGCTTTGGCGAGCCTGACGAGTCTGGATCCGGCTCCGACAACTATCGCCGGTATCGGCGCCATGTTCGCATCTGCGCGGACCAGAGACAGCATCCTGCCTGCCTGGTCGCCTTGTGCGATGACGATCATGTCCACGCCGCCGGCCAGTCTGGCGTTCCTGATCGCCGCCAGCGGATCGGGCGCGGAGACAACGGCAATGCTCTGTGCTCTCAGGGCGTCGGTGACGGCGTTGAGATCCTTGCCCGCGGCCAGGAGCAGCGCTCTCTGCGAACCGCCTTCTCTCAGGGCGTCGGAGAGAACCGGCAGCACAACCTGGGCCCCGGGGAAAGTCTCGGCAGGAAGCGAGTGGGCCAGAACTTCGGCGGCCAGGAACCTGACTCTGCGATCGGTGTACGACATCGCCGAGACCAGGGGCTGGACCGAACCCGAGTCGATTATCTTGGGGAGATTCTTGGCTCCGGCCACGTCCCGCAATGCCGCTATGGCGCCCAGCGCCACTGCGGTGTCGCCGTCCTTGAGCGCTCTTCCGAGAACCTGGTGTGCGTAGTTGCTTCCCGCGGCCCGGGTGTAATCGCCGGCCCTGGCCTGCCCTTCAGCGATAAGCGGGTCGACGGAGCCTTCGGACAGATTCGATTCGCGCCGCAGATAAGCTCCCAGCCAAAGGGAGACCGCCGGCGAGAACGTCTTGTCGGCTTCGAGGGTCTTGCGGGCCATGCGCATGGCGTAAATATCGCAGAAGATCTCTCTGGGAACAGCGGTGAAGATAAGCACTCCGGCCTTGTAGTACCAGACATTAGCGGTTTCAAAGCGAGCGTCGGGCAGGACCGAATCGTGGCGGTAGTAGTACTTCAGCGCCGTCTTGTAGTAGACGTCGGCCAGCGATTTGCTCAGGACGCCGCGATCGCCGTCGCTGCATCGCACCAGCGCCGCGGTGACAATCTTCCTGGTGGCGCTGGTGATGCCCCCGCGGAGCGAAACTTCCTTCAGATGTGCAGCAGCGTGGGAGTATCCGATATCGCCCAGCGCGGCGGCGACGACCTGGATAACCCGCTCGTCGGTCGAGCCTATCAGCGCCTCGGTCAATGCCCGCACGTTGCCCTTCTGGCCTCGGGGAAGAACATTGGCGATATTCTCCTTAAGCCTGGGCGAGGTTTTCGGATCGGCGTACGTAGCCAGCAACTGCGGCAAGGCGTATTCGCCGCTGGCCGCCAGACGAGTCGCAGCTCGCATCTGGGCACGGAGATTGGTGCTTCCGAGCTTCAGGATCATACGCTGGATCTCTTTGGCGTCCGAGCGGAAGGACTGGTATCCCTTATCGATCTGGGCTCGAATCTTCTGGACGATCGGCGCGAGCTTCTTGTTGCCCAGTGCGCGGGTGAGGATCACCTGTGAGCCGGCGACTTCAATCGAATGGCGATACAGCTCCTCGGGCGCGGCGTCAGCCAGCACCGCCTCGGCGAAGCTCCGAGCCAGGTCGGCGCGAGCCACCTGTATGTAGTGAAGCATGTCGCGCCATTGCGCTCTGCGCTTCTGCTCGCCGGCAAGTGCATCCGTACTGGTATCTTCGCCGACGCCGGTGTCGGTCGCGGCCGCAGCGTCCGCCGGCGCCGCGGCGTCAGCAGCAGGCTCCGCCGGGTCCGCGACAGTTACTTGCCCGAAGACCGGGGTTGAGACCATGACCAACGCCAGCAGAACAACCAGCGAAGCTGAAAAGGATCGAGTTTCTCGCAGCATGAGATCTCCTATGTGGCCAGAGAATGACCGCATCATCTGCAGACAAACACGCACTCACGCAGTGCGAGGTCGCGCAGAACGCTTCCACTACCGCCTGTGATTATAAGCAGCCTGACCAACGTGTCAACAAAAGCCTGAACCTATATTTCATCAACTTTTTTTCCGCAGTAGCCCCGCACGCACGCACAGCTTACCGACCCACTCGGCCCAACGATGCGTTTTTCAAACAAAAAACTCTTGACACTCCCGCTTTACAACGTAGAATCACCACTCCTCCTGATCCTCCTGACGACAACCCCGCAAAAGAGAATAGTATTTTTTTACAGGCCGCACGGATGCCGCCATGGTTAAAAAAGCCGCGCAGAGCTATAATGGATTGCTCGAGCGCGGAAATGAGAGTACGGACGCCCCACACGCCGAGCACTAAGGGGCGACTGAACCGAGGAAATCCTCATGGCCGGTTCAATACGACGCACAGCAGTCTTCCTGCTGCTTCTGGGCGGTTCGGCGATCCTGATCCTGGGACTGGACGAAACTCCGGAGTCCAGCGACGTAGCAAAACTGCTGCCCAAGACGAGCAATAAGCCCCTGACTGCGCTGCTGGCGACTGATCCCGTCGTCGCCGGCGATCCTGGCGCGGCTGTGGAGCCTGCCGAGCCTAAGCCGCTGTCAGCCCCAATCCCGCTGCCCCCCGCCTTTACCGTTCGCGCAGTCCGCGCGGTCCGCACCACGGCGCCCAAGCCTAAGCCTCGCCCCAGAACTCGGACTATGCGAATGCTCGTAACGGCGTACTGCCCCTGCAAAAAATGCTGCGGTAAGTTCAGCGATAACGTGACGGCGAACGGAAAGAGCATCTACGCCAACGGCTCAATGTTCGTCGCCGCAGACACAAGACTGCTGAAATTCGGCACAAAGCTCTCCGTCCCGGGCTACAAAGGCGGACGGGCCGTCCCGGTTTGGGACCGAGGCGGGAAGATAAAGGGCCGCAGGATCGACGTGTTTTATCTCTCTCACAGCCGGGCGAAGAAATGGGGACGCCAATACCTGGACGTAAAAGTATATAGATAACGGGCGGCGATTACGGCGGAATACTCCGCCGGGCCGCCTGGGCTCAGTGAGCGTGCGGGCAGCACGAACCGCAAGCCGATCCGCGTGAGGCGGCCGCCGCGGGACAATGATCCGCCGAGGCGCACGAGCCTGAAACCGGAGCCCCGCCGCGAGCTGCAAACGTCGAAAACTGCTTGTCCAGTTTCGCCGAACCGCACTTGTCGCATTTCGGTTTGGTTCTGCTTGAAGGCACCAGTTTCTCGAACGCGTGCCCGCATTCGCTGCATACATATTCATATAGCGGCATAATAGTACTGTCCTGTAATTCCCGTTCAGGTCCGGCGGCCCGATCTTCCGGCAGTATACGCAATCGGGTCGCACCGGGCAATCAAATCTGTTCATAGCACCAGATCGAGTCGCCTTTATCCGGGGAATTTTATTCAAAATTTATGAATGAGCGATCTAGGAATAATCCTATTTTCGGCGTAATCATAACATGTTATTCGTGCTGGGCCTACGAATTACTCCAGCTTTGCCCGGCTGTGCGGGACGACTGAATGCCGCCGCCGGACAGTTCCATTTCTGGCCAGCCCGCCTCCACAGGCCTATAATTGCACAACTGGCGAGCTTTGGCGTACGTTCTGCGACGCTCTGGGATCGGGGCCGTTGGAGGGAGGCGGTTTTGGTTTGGAGCGTCAGAAGGACCGGGGCTCAGCAAGTCTGGATTGAAAGCAGGTTGGCAATTTTGTACGGTCTGGAAGCCGCATGCTAAGGAGAGCAAATGAAGCTATGTGTACGAGTAGTTAAGAGTGAAGCAGGCGGTTACACCGCCCAGTGTCCGTCCCTGCCGGGGTGCACGGTATATGCTTCGACCAGGGAGGAGGCCTGCAACCGTCTCGATGAGGCGATCAGGGGCTATATCGCGGCGGTCAACAATTTTGTTCCCGAACATCTGGACCACGATGTGGTGGAGATTTAGTCGACCGGACTCAATTCCCTGATTTCAGCAGTCCGGCGCGTCGTTCATATGACGCACGGCGGCGCTACCAGCGCCGCTTTTTTTGTGCGCTCAACGGCTCGGGACCGGCGCCGCGGATTCTGCTATCTCAGGCAGTTTGTCAGCCATACCCGCGCCGGTTCGTCTCAGTTCGGCGATCAGACGGCCTCGGTAATCGGCCAGAACAGCCCGATACTTCGGATCCGGCGCCAGGTTCGTCAGCTCCTCAGGATCGGAATCGAGGTCGTACAACTCTTCGATCTCGCCTTTAACCAGCGTGCGGATGTACTTGTACTTGCCCTGACGGATGAACACCCACCACGGCACACCGCCCCAACCCGGACGATCATCACGCTCGGTGTCCTTCCCGTAGTAGTACTTCGTATTTTCCACAAGGACCGGATGATCCCATTTCGCCTCGGGATTCTTCAGCAGTGAGCTTATGTCGCGGCCGTGCATTTTCCAGGGCGGGTCGATCCCGGCGATCGAAAAGAACGTTGGGATCAGATCCTGCCCGCCGACCGGATGGCGGCAAACCTCCCCCGACGCAACTCGCCCCGGCATACGCACAATCAGGGGCGAGCGAAGATTCGCGTCGTAGGGCGCATACTTCCATGCGAAGCCGTGCTGTCCCCAGGCGAATCCCTGATCTGAAGTAAAAACCACAAGCGTGTTGTCGAGTTGACCGACGGTCTTCAAAGCGTCGATGACCTTGCCAACGCCTTCGTCCAGCGCCCGGACCGCGCGGTTGTACTGGCGAACCGCCCGATCGAGACTCTTTCCTCTCATGGCGGGCCGCCCGGCGGGATTGCGCTTCCAGACTCCGTAGTTTCTCATGTACCTCGGCTTGGTCGGGCGCGGCGGATAGATATCCTTGGGGATCGGTACTTCCGAAGCGTCCTTGTAGTCGTCGGCGTGACGTTTTGCCGAGTTGTACGGACCGTGCACCGCATCATAGCATAGCCACAGATACCACGGCTTGTCCGGATCGGCCGCTCGCCGCTTGATGAAATCCACCGCATACTTCGTGTAGTTGTCTGTCGAGTAGCCCCCCACCGCCTTGGGTTCGGCTCCGTTGCAGCTGATCTTCTGATTCCTGTAGTATCCGCCGTAGACCTTCGGCTGGGTATGATCCCAGACAGCCGAGTAGTCCCAATCCCGCCCGTGTCCGGTGTCCGAGCCTGTGTGCCACTTGCCGATCATTCCCGTGTGGTAGCCGTGTTTTCGGAACGTCGCCGGCCAGAACGGGCATTGCTTCGGATCGTAAGCGCTGCCGGGATAACTGCCCGTCATCCGCATACTCTCGATCCCGTGGGGCAGCTTGCCGGTAAGAGCCGTCGCCCTCGCCGGCATGCACCAGGCGCCGGTGTAACAATACTTGAATCTGACCCCATCGACCGCAAGACGATCGATATTCGGCGTGCGCACCCACTTGTGAGCCTCCGGATAGCAGCCCACGGATCGAATGTTCTGATCGTCGGTGAATATGTAGAGGATGTTTGGACGCGTGGATTTCGTCTTCCTCCCGGCGGCAAATGAACCCGACGCCCCGATCGCAACCGCTCCGGCGGCGACAGTCCTGATGAATTCTCTGCGCCCGCAGTCAGCCATAGTCATGCAGGGACCTCTATTCGGCCTTTGTGTCGTAGATCTCAAATCCGCGACTGCGGTAGTTGTCCAGGGCCGCGGGATGGTCTTTGGTGCACGTGTGCAGCCAGACGCGTCGAACATCGCCGAACGCCCAGGCCCGCCTGACGGCCTCGCTGAGCATCGGCCCTCCGTATCCGCGGCCGGTATGCTGATCCAGAAGCCCGAAGTATATTATCTCCACATCGCCGGGTTCTTCGTACCGCAGTTCGAAGTACCCGATCGATTCGCCCCCGACCCGGGCGACCCACGTCTGAAGCTGCGGACGATCGACGTAGTCGGACCACTGCTGATCGTTCCAGACCAGACGCTCGGTCCACTCCCACCTGGCGCCAACAGTCGTGTAGAAATCGCGATTCAGTTTGAAGTCCGGTTCGGGGACCATCGTTATCTCAAGCTCCGGCGGCGCAGGCTTTGGGCTCAGTTGCCCCGGATCGAGCATCTGCAGGTAGTAGACCGTTGAAGTTTCATTCGATTGGCTCATAACGCCAGCGTACGCCTCGACGCCGGGAACGTCAACATCCGGCCCGCCTGGCCTGGTCTTCAGCGGCCCGGTCGGCGGGCCGCTGGGCGCAGAACACGAACCGCAAACATGCAACGCTCAGGATACAGACGATCTTTTTCATATCGATCTCCTGAAACTCAACCACGTTCGGCTTCGTACAGCGCCCGGACGTTGGCGGTCGGAACGTCGGTCTGGAGCACGTGGCTGGGGCTCATTATGTAGCCGTTGGGGCCTAGTTCGGCGATCATTCGCCGCACCGCCTCAGTCACATCCTCCGGCGTCCCCCGCGGCAGCAGGTGCTGGGTGTCTATCGCTCCGTGCAGGCAGAGGCGGTCACCGAACGCGGATTTCAGATCGGCGGGGTCCATACCCGTCGCCGTCACCTGGATCGGATCGAGGATGTCGACGCCCAGAGCGATCAGCCGTTCGATCAGCGGGGCCACGGCGCCGCATGAATGATACATGACCTTCACGTTGTGACTGTGTGCCATGTCGATCAGCTTCTTGAGGCGCGGGGCGAAGAACTCGTCGAAATGATCCGGACTGATCATCAGCCGATCCTGCATCGCCAGATCGTCGGCAACGCGAAGGATGTCTATCTTACCATCGACGCCGTTCAGCATCCGATCGAAATACTCAACGTAGAAATCCGTAAACTTGTCCATCAGGAACGCCGCGATATCCGGGGCGGCGATGAGATCGACAAGCATGTTCTCGATCCCCCGCAGGAACGTCGGATGCTGCCAGACGCTCGGACCGGAGGCCATAATCGCCAGGTCCGACCAGGCATCGAGGCGCTCGCTGAAGCCGTCGAAATCGAACCAGTCGACCTCGGGCCAGCGGTGTGCGGCCAGTTCGTCAACGGTCTTGCAATCGGCCAGGGCAAACTCGCAATAACAGTCCTCCGGCCCGGTGGCGGTCTCCATTCTCATCGTCCGCATGCCCCAGAAATTTTCGACCACACCGTCCGAACGTGAAGCCGAAAAAGGCGCAGGCCCGCGGTAGATCGGATCGACGACGCCCCGCAGATCGACAATGTCGGCCCGGAGTTTAGTCAGAATGTCAGCATGATCGCATGCGCCCAGGTCACGCATCAACCGCTCCATAGTCGCCGGATTGGCCGAAAAGTCGACCGGGATGCGGTCAGGCGCCCCGCCGGCGATGGCGGTGAGAACTCTTTCTTTCGAAGTCATGGGCCTATCCTAATTGTTTGTCACTCGCACATAAGCTTCCATAGTCTCGGCGGCGTCTCTAACGCAAGCCGCCTCGTAGACAAACGAAACGCCGGTCGGGAATCGTTCCGCAACCCGCCCGGTCGCCAGATCGTCGCGAGAAACTTTCAATCGCGTCAGCGGCATCCTGCGATCCTTCAACTGCGTGTAAAGCGTGTTTATCTCGTTCAGTTCGGATTGTCCCAGGTCGAGACAGCAGACCGAAGGCAGCTTGAGAAACTCGCCGACATGCCTGCCCACATTCCCGCAACTGTGAACTCCCCCGGCGCCAAGTTCCTGTAAAACTCGCTGATCGTGCGGCGCCACGATGTTTCTATACATTTCAGGCGACATGAGGATCACCGAATCCAGCCGCAAGAGAATGCGGCCCTTAATCATCACCGCGTGCTGGTGGGCGAATCCGTCGGGGCCGTCACTGACGAGCGGGGCCAGATGCCGGGCCAGCCCGATCTGGGCGGTCGCCGTCGCCTCCAGCGCCCGGCTGACCAGATCCTCACTGGCCAGGAGTTCGGAAAACAGATCGCTGCCGACGATGATCTCCAGATTGTCGAAAGGCCCCTGCAGATCGGGCAGGACGACTCTTATCGTCTTCTGGAGTTCGGGATACTCCGCCAGCACGCTGCGGAAGTATTGGTGAGTCTCGACTACCCGCGGCGCCCAACCCTGCGAGAAATCCGTCGGATCCCGGTCAAGCAGAGCCGACAACGACCCCGCCCCGTCGCTCCGCCTCACCCACGGCGGGTTGTCTTCGGCCCGTTCGATCGCGGCTCCGAATATCGAAGCTATAACGACAGTGCCGAAGTTCGCACGGATAGTGCAGGGCAGATCGTCGCCAAGAATGTCGCGCGAGGCTATGGAGGTGTTGAATGCGTATGTCAGTTCGTTAAACAGCATCTTCTCGGGACTGTCGAACGTCTCGCCGTGCGGATAAGGGACGAATCGCAGTTCCTCCGGTTCCGGCAGCGTCATTACAACCGGCGGCCGGTCGATCGGCTCCCAGTTAAGCGCACGCATGTGGCGATCCTCGATCTCCTCCCGGCGGACCGCGTCCAGAACGCCGCAAAGGTGTTCAAGGAGAGCCTTCAGATCATCGTGTACGCAACTGGCCATCCGTCCTGCTCGCATCCTTCACTGCCGAATTTCCAATACCGCCGGGACCAAAGCCGGGTCCATGGGAGTATTATGCGGCCCAGCCTCCGACGGTCACAGTATAAACCATTGGCTTGTTATAACACGGGAACCGTCTGGGTGAAACATGCGTCCAGCCTATTCTTTCTACGTGCTGGACATTGAGCGGTTTTTCTGACATCATGCAACATCTTGTCGGAGTTTGTGTTTATCTGCATGAAAGGACCGTCAATGGGCCGCAGAATTACAGTTCTTGTCCTTATCATCGCGACAGTCGCTCCGCTGGCCGGCGCCGACGACTGGCCGCAGTGGCGAGGGGCCAATCGCGACGGGGTGTGGCGGGAAACCGGACTGCTGAAGTCCTTTCCCGACAAGCAGGTCAAGGTTCTCTGGCGTGCGAAAATCGGGCCGGGCTACAGCGGGCCGACTGTCGCCGACGGGAGGGTCTACGTAACCGATCGCTGGGACGAGGGCCCCACCCACGAGCGGATCCACTGCTTCGACGCCAGGACAGGCAAGAAGCTCTGGACGCACAGTTATCCATGCCGCTACAGAGTCGGCTTCCCGCTCGGGCCGCGGGCTTCGGTTACTGTCGACGACGGCCTGGCCCACGTGCTGGGGACGATGGGGCATTTCCACTGCCTCGACGCCAAGACCGGAGCGGTGATCTGGAAGCAGGATCTGACCAAGACCTACCGCGCCCGCCGCATCATGTGGGGCTTCGCCGCCGCTCCGCTGGTCTACGGCGACCTGCTGATACTGCACATAGGCGGGAGCGACGGGGGCTGCATCGTGGCGGTCGACAAGAAGACCGGCCACGAAAGATGGAAAGCGATCGACGACGGAATGAGCTACTCGGCGCCTATCATCGTCAAACGCGGCGAGAACGACATCCTGATCTGCTGGACAAAGAACTTCCTGGTCGGCCTGGCGCCGAAAACCGGCAAGGTCCACTGGCAAATCCCGTACAAGATCATGAAGAACTGGCAGATGAGTTCGATCACCCCGCTGATCGAAGACGATTACGTGTACGTCAGCGCCTGCTACGACGGCTCGATGCTGGTGAAGCTGTCTGCCGACGGGCTCAAGGCGACCAAGCTCTGGCGTTCCCGCGGCGTGGCCTACGGCAAGACCGACGCGCTGCAGTGCGTACACAGCACGCCTGTCGTCTTCGGCGGACACATATACGGGTTCGACAGCCGCGGCGAAATGCGATGCATCAAGACAGCCACCGGAGCGAGAGTCTGGGAGGACCTGACGATCACGCCGAAGAAGGAGAAATGGGGAACAGCCCACATGGTCCAAAACGGGAAGACCACCTGGATATTCAACGAACAGGGCGAGGTCATAATCGCCGAACTGTCGCCGAAAGGATGCAGGCAGTTGTCACGCGCCAAGCTGATCGAGCCGACCCACCCCATGATCGGGCGCAAGGTATGCTGGTCTCACCCGGCGTTCGCCAATAAGTGCATTTACGCGCGCAACGACCGCCAACTGGTATGCGGGGATCTGTCAGCTTCGCGGTGAGAGCCCCGGAGGCTATGAAAGCTAATCCAATCCGAAAGGACAGACACAATGAAAAACGATGCGAAACAAGGTTTGAGTCGGCGTAAGCTCCTCAAGGGCGCCGCAGTCGGGGCAATCGCCCTGCCGTATGCGATCACATCAGACGCTCTAGGCGGACCGAACAAAGCCGCCGCCAGCGAAAGAGTCGTCTTCGGCGGAATCGGCATTCGAGGCCGGGGAGCACATGATCTGCGGTGGGTCATGAGCCAGCCGGACGTGCAGTTCGTGGCGATCTGCGACGTCCAGAAGAAGCAGCGGCTCAGCGTGAAGGCCCGCGTAGACAAGCAGTACCGCAGCAAGGACTGCAAGATGTACCGCGACATGCGTGAGTTCCTGCCGGCCCGCCCCGACATCGACGCGGTGCTTATCGCCACAGGCGACAGGTGGCACGCGATGGCGTCGATCAACGCGATGAAGGCCGGCAAGGACGTCTACACCGAGAAACCCTCGTCGATGACGATCGCAGAAGGCCAGGCGGTGGTCGAAACCGCCAAGCGCTACGGGCGGATCTACCAGACCGGCACCCAGCGCGTAAGCGAGCCGAACCACGTGTTCGCCATCGAGATGGCCCGCACCGGGCGTCTCGGCGAGATCCACACCGCCTACGCGCATATCGCCCCGTGGGACGCGGCCAAGATGCGCCACGACTGGCTGCCGGCCCAGCCCCAGCCGGCGAAAGACGAAATCGACTGGGACCTGTGGCTCGGGCCGTGCCCGTGGAGGCCTTACAACCAGAGCTACGTCCGCGGCGGATGGCGAGGACACTACGACTTCCACACGAGCTGCATCGGCGAATGGGGCGCACATACCTTCGCACAGGCCCAGATCGGCCTGGGCTGCGAGAACACTTCGCCTGTCGAATACAAATACGTTGACAACGACAGCGGCGACGGCATGGAGGTGAAGTTCGCCAACGGCGTGAAGATGATCCTGTCTCGCGGCAACAAGTGGTGGCGCGGTCCCTGCGGCGAGCGGTTTGTCGGCACTGAAGGCTGGGCCGCGGCGGCTGACGGATACTCCCGCCCTGATGTCTCGAATCCCTCAATGCTCGGAGAGTACAAGAAGATCCTCAGCGACTACGTCGCCCGCACCGGTCGCTCGCTGGACCACATGAGAAACCTGGTCGACTGCGTCAAGTCGCGACAGCAGACCGTAGCCAACCCGACTGTGATGCACCGTTCGATGAGCACCGTCCACGGAGCGAACATCTGCATGTGGCTCAAACGAACGCTGAAGTTCGATCCGGTAAAGGAGGAGTTCATCAACGACGACGAAGCCAACAGGCTCCGATCACGCGCGATGCGATCGCCGTGGCGGCTGTAACAGATCAAACAAGACTTGGAATAGAAACTCCACAGGAGACGAAAACATGTTGAAACGCACACTGACGATTGCACTTCTGGCGGCGGTCTGCCTGGCCGGTCCGACGATCACCCTGGCGGCCGACGCGCCGTCCGGAGCCGATTGCATAGCGACCCTGAAGTCCGCCGACGCGGACCTGAAGGCGAAAAACGACGCCTGCCGCAAACTGGCGATAATCGGCGATCCGAAGGCGATACCCGTGCTGGCCGACCTGCTGGGCGACGAGAAGATGTCGCACATGGCCCGCTATGCCCTCGAACCGATCGCCGACCCTTCGGTCGACTCGGCGTTGCGCGAAGCGATGGGCAAGCTCACCGGAGCCCTGCAAGTCGGCGTCATTAACTCGATAGGCGTGCGCCGCGACGCCAAGGCCGTCGACGCACTGATCAAACTCTCCAAGGGTTCGGACAAAGCCGCGGCGTCCGCGGCGATCGGAGCCCTCGGCAAGATCGCAAACGCACCGGCCCTGGCGACGCTCGCCGAATGCAGAAAGGCGCCCCCCGCCGATCTGAAATGGGCGATCGCCGACGCATCTCTAGCCGCGGCCGAAAGCTTGACAAAGCGGAAGAAGACCGCCGATGCGGTGGCGATCTACACCGAGCTTAACGCCAAGGCCTGGCCCAGGCAGGTCCGCCTGGGCGCCTTCAGCGCACTGCTCGACGCCGAGAGCGACAAGGCCCCGGGCCGAATCGCCGCGGCCCTCAGCGACGCCGACGCGATCACGCGAGCCGTTGCGATCGCGAGGATCTCGGAGCTGAAAGGCGACGGGATATCGGCGAAGTTCGCCGCCGAGTTGCCCAAGTTGCCTGCTGCGGCGCAGGTGATGCTGATTGACGTTCTGGCCGGTCGAAACGATCCCGCAGCCCGCCCCGCCGTGATCAAAGCCGCCTCCAGCGACAACCCCGCCGTTCGCACCGCGGCTATAAGGGCCCTGGGAAGGCTCGGCGACGCCGCATGCGCCAAGATGCTGTGCGACACCATGATCGGCGGCAAGACCGAGCCTGAGAAGCAGGCCGCCCAGTCGAGCCTGCGGGCGCTGAGCGCCAAAGGCGTTGACGAAATGCTGATAAAACGCCTCGACGGAGCCGACGGAGCGTTGAAGACTCAACTGATCAACATACTGGTCGACCGCAAAGCCGCCCTGGCCACCGGCGCCCTGCTGGCCCAGGCCGCCGAGAAGGACGCCAAAGTCTCCTCCGCCGCGTTCCGGGGCCTTGGACGCGTGGCGGCTCCGAAAGACCTGCCGGCGATCCTCAAGCTCCTGGTCAAGACCGAAGACGGAGCGGCCAGACGGGAAGCCGAACTGGCGGCTGTCTCAGTGTCGAGGAAGATCGCCGAGCCGCAGAAACAGGCCGACGACGTGCTGGCCGCGCTGAAGACAGCCGAAGCAGCGCCCGCCAAACGATCGCTGCTGGCGGTGCTCGGCGGAATTGGAAACCAAAAGGCGTTCGCCATGGTCAAATCGGCCGCGGAGTCCAAGACGCCTGAAATCCAGGACGCGGCCGTTCGCGCGCTTACCGCCTGGCCCAATCCCGCCGCGGCCGACACGCTGCTGGATATCTTCGGAGCCACCAAGAACAAGACACACCGAATCCTGGCGCTTCGAGGCGCGGTAAGGCTCCTGTCGATGCCCGATCAGGATGCGGCCAAGACTCTGGCGGCGTACGGGAAGCTCCTGAGCGGCATCAGCAAACCCAACGAACTGAAGCTCGTGCTGTCCGGCATCGGTTCCGTGCCCGATCGCGGCGCGTTGAAGATCCTCGAACCGTACACGAAGAACAACGCCGTCAAACGCGAGGCGACGGCCGCCTGCAAGAAGGTCCTCGATGCGGTCAAGAGCAAGCCGAGGGACATCCCCTACACGAAGATCATCAAGGTCGTCTACGGTTTCGAAAAGAAGGTCGCCGACGTGACCGCCAAAGTGATCGCACTGAAGGACGGCGCCGGGACGATCCGCCTGTCCAACAAGTACAACGAACATTTCGGCGACCCGGCGCCGGGCCAGTTCAAGGACATCGTCATCACCTACGAGCTCAAGGGCGAAAAACGCAGCGCCAAGTTCATCGAGAACACTGCGGTGACGCTGAGGCTCGAAGGCGCCAAGCCGGCGCCCAAGACCGGCGTAAAGAGTTCCACCGGGGCGTTTGTCCCGCTGTTCGACGGCAAGACACTCAAGGGCTGGAAGGGCCGCAAATCGCTCTGGAGCGTTCAGGACGGCGCCGTCGTGGGGCAAACCACGAAGGACTTCGTACTCAAGCACAATGATTTCCTCTACACCGAAAAGGAATACGGCGACTTTGAACTGACGCTGAGTTACAAGCTGATCAACGGCAACTCAGGGGTGCAGATCCGCAGCCAGGTGCACGAGGATTTCCGCATAACCGGCTACCAGGCCGACATAGCAGTCAAACGCTACACCGGCATCCTGTACGACGAAGGCAGGCGCGGGATCATCGCCGACGTCAAGCCGGCGGAAATCTCGAAGTTTATCAAGAAAGGCGACTGGAACGATTACCGCATCGTCTGCAAGGGCCCGGAGATCAAGCTCTGGATCAACGGCAATCCGACAATAAGCTACACCGAGAAGAAGGCCTCGATCCCGAGAAAGGGAGTAATCGCATTCCAACTCCACGCCGGACCGCCGATGAAGGTCATGTTCAAGAGCATCAAGATCAAAGAGCTCAAGTAGAACCGGGCAGGCAATCGGAACGAGCTTTTGAGACAACCGAAAAGCAGAGGTGCACGAATGACGCGACGCGTTGTGGTCGTTCTATTGGTCTTCATCGCGAGCGGATCGGCTCTCTGCGACGCCGCCGAGCAACGGGATTCGGCTGGAATGATCGCTTGGGCGCGATTCGAGAAATCGCCGCACCAATACGCCGGCAAACGGTACCTCTGGCTCGGCCACGGTGAGATCAAACTCACGATCGACGTCAAGCCCGATGCCGGCCATGTGCTGGAGTTGCTCTGGGGCTCCAAGAACGACACTCGCAGCGGCGTTGCGATCGTTAACAGACGCCGGATCCCCCTCAGCAGCAGCGGTTATGACGGCTTCAAATGGCTGACTGTGCCTCTCGGCAAGAACGCCGGCAATTCGGAACGATATGTAATCACGCTCAAGCAGGATTCCGGCAAGGCCGGTTTCATAGCCGCAGCGCGACTGAAATCGCCGCACCAGACATCGAAGACGTCGCCCGATCCGGCCGGGACGCCTGTCTACAAGACCACTGTAAAGGCCCCTGTAGTCACCCCCAGGCCGCACCAAGCGTCTGGTGGAGCTTTCTCCGAGAGGCGTCCGTTTTGGGACCGGGCCGCCCCGCCGCCGACAAAGGCGATGAGCGATCCGCGCCAGGAAGCGGCGTTCACCCAGGCCGAACTCCACGGTCGCCAGGCCAATGAGGCGTTCTTCCGCTGCCGGAGTTTCGTTAACGGATGGCTCAAGCACGCCGACCCGAAGACCGGACTGATCCCGCGGAATCTCAATCGGCATCGCGACATCTGGAACGCCAAGGACTCGGCCGCCGACAACTACCCATTCATGGTCCTGACCGCCGCGATGACCAACCGCAAGATGCTTGACGGGCGCATGCTGGACATGCTTCGAACCGAGACCAGGCTTACCAGTCGCATTGGGCGGCTGCCCGACACCTGGTCGTTTTCGAAACAGGACTTCGCGGCGGGGAAACCCAACCTTCAATCGATTATCTTCGGCGGCTCGGAATACGTCAAAGACGGCCTGCTGGCGGTCACCGAATGGCTGGGCCCGAGCCCATGGTCGAAGCGTATGCTGGGGATCATCGACGATATATGGACTCGCGCACCGGTCAAGACGCCCCGCGGGGCGATTCCCTCGACCGACCCGGAAGTCAACGGTGAGATGCTCCAGGCGCTGTCGCGGGCCTACTGGATGACGGGCGAGAAGAAGTACCTCGATTACGCTCTGCGCCTTGGCGACTACTATCTGCTGGACGGGCACGACCCGTTGCGGGGCTCGTCGGCGGTTCGCCTGATCGCACACGGCGGCGAGGTCTTCTCCGGACTGGCGGAACTCTACGTAACCGTCAGCGTCGCGGCCCCGGAAAAACGGATCGCATACCGCAAGCCGATCCACGCGATGTTCGATCGCCTGCTTGAGATTGGGCGTAATGAACACGGCATGATCTACGCCTCGGTGGACCCCCAGACCGGAAGGCACAAGGGAATCTGCGACACGTGGGGCTACACGTATAACGGCGTATATGCGGTCTACATGGTCGATAAGACGCCCGAGTACCTTGCCGCGGTGCGAAAACCGTTGGACAACCTGAAGCAGCACTACTCCGAGCACAACTGGGGCAGCGCCGATGAATACGCCGATACCGTCGAAGGTGGAATCAATCTGCTGAACCGCCAGCCGATCACATCGGCGGGAGAGTGGATCGACACAACTATCGCCAAGATGTGGGCCAAACAGCAGCCCGGCGGGATCATCGAGGGCTGGCACGGTGACGGCAACAACGCACGTACGTCACTGATGTACGCACTGTGGAAGACACGCGGCCTGACGGTTCGCCCCTGGCGGGAAGACGTTCGGTTCGGCTCCGTCCAGACCGAAAACACGCTCTACATAACTATACGGGCTCAGAAACAGTGGGCCGGGCGGCTGGTTTTTGACAAGCGACGACACAAGGTCAATCTGCACCTGCCGATGGACTATCCGCGACTGAACCAGTTCCCGGAATGGTTCACCACCAACGCCGACCAGAGCTATAGCATCCGCAATGTCAGTACGGGCGGCGAATCAGTGCTGACCGGCGAGCAACTGCAGGAGGGTGCGGAGTTATCGCTGAAGCCGAGCGATGAGGTGCGTCTGATTGTTGCGCCCAAAGGAACGCCGATCGCCAGGCCTCCGCTGCCCAAGCCGGCCGATCCGAAGGCTATGGTCAAGACCGTAGCCGATGCGGTCCTGCGGGATTTCCCAAAGCCGCCGCCGTTTAACTGGGGCGAAGGCGTAATGCTTAGCGGAATGATGCGGGCCTACCAGCTTACAAAGGACCCGCGATACTTGAAGTTCGTCAGCAACTTTGGAGACTACTGGCACAAGAAAGGCATCGCCTCGACGCTGGCCAGGCGCGGATACTGCGGGCATTGGGGGCCCGGCCACGCGATGCTAATGCTCTATGAAGTCACGAAGGACAAACGGCACCTGGCCCTGGCCGACGAGATCATCGCATTCATGCTCAATAAGGCCGAGCGAACGAAAGACGGTGGACTGAGCCACTTCAACGGCAAGCCGCAACTCTGGGTCGACACGCTGGATATGTGCTGTCCGGTATTCTCCCACGCCGCTCGGATCAAAGGCGACCCGAAGCTACAGGCCGAGTCAGTTAGACAGATGGATATATTCGCCAAACATCTCCAGGACGCCAAGACCGGGCTGTTTTATCACATGTGGGATGAGCGCAGCGGCAAGCGGACGCCGTCGTACTGGGCTCGCGGCAACGGATGGATCGTGATGTCCTACATCGAAGTGCTCAAGCACGAGAAGCCCAAGACTCCCGCCCGCAAGAGGTTGATCGCCGCTTTCGCAAAACAACTGGCGAGCATAGCGCCGTTGCAGGACAGACGATCGGGCCTGTGGCGAACTGTGCTCGACCAGCGCGACACTTATCTCGAAACGTCCGCATCAGCAATGTTCCTGTTCGCACTGGCCGAGTGCAGGAAGCAGAAGTTCATCGACGCCGACTACAGCGAAACAACGCGCCGGGCCTGGGCGGGTCTGTCCAAGCAGATAGACGCCCGCGGGCGCGTGATCGGCGTATCGGCCGGCACGGGCCCGAGCGGGAAGTCCGGCTATGTCGCCCGAAAGGCCGGCACATACACCTGGGGAACAGGCGCCTTTCTGCACGCGGCCTGTTCATACGCCGAAAGCGGACTCACGCGTCAGTAGATTTGAAGTAAGCTCCGATTCGCCGCAGGTTCATCTCGTCAATTTCGTCGAAGGCGCCCGGGGTGTTTGAGTCTATGTCGAGTACGGCGATCAGTTCGCCGTCGGCGTCGAGTATCGGCAGCACGATCTCGGATTTCGTGGTGGCCGAGCAGGCGATATGATCGGCCTCGGCGGCCACGTCCGGGATGTTCTGGACCGTCTTCCCGCGGGCGCACCGCCCGCATATTCCCCGTGAGAAGTCTATTGTAAGACACCCGTGGGCGCCCTGATACGGGCCGATCTTAAGCACTCCCCCGCCGATGTTCCGATAGAAACCGGTCCAGTGAAAATGCTCGAAGGCTCCGTGCAACTCGCACGCAATCGTCGCCATTAATGCAATACGATCAGTCTCGCCCTCGCAAAGCAAGTCGAGCGTTTCGAATAGCTTGTCGTATTGGTTCTGAACACTCATGCGTCTTCTCATTTCCAGCCGGCAGTCGCACCGCCGAAACAGCCTATCGCGGATCCTTAAACTGCCCCGCTGCATGCAGCACCGCCAGGATCCTGGCCGTATCACCAGCATAGATAACTCGAAAACTGCCAACGACAAGTTCTCTCGTTGACGACTGGCCGATTTCGGGAACCGTTCTGCCGGATTCCGGAAAACTCTCCGGTGAGTCTACAGCCTCGAAGATAGCCTGGATCTGGGTATCTGCGTACACTTCAGAATCGTGGGCGATATATGAGCGGATGCTGTCAAGATCGGCGACTGCCGGTTCTGTCCAGACGCCCGTCGTCATTTGCTGAACCTGCGTTTGACCTCATCATGCGAAATGACTCGTTCCTCTTCAGCGGCCTGCATTCCATGAGCGATCTTCATGCGAACGTAGAATTCACACATCGCATGAGCATAGGAGGCAGATTCAGGAAGGCGATCGGCTATCGTTCGAAGATCGGTTCTTACTTTTGTTGCATCCATATGCATATTATGGGCAGTTGCACTCCACAATGTCAACAAGCCCAACCAGACGACTACTTCGCGGGTCTCAGAAGAGCCTCCACCGCAGCGCGTCCGTTTGCTGCGTGTTTGGGGCGAGGGTTCTTGTCGGTGAAGACCGTCAGGGTCTTCTTGTCCTCGATGACGATTTCCGCTTCCTCAAGAGGCTTGAGTCTAAGGTGCTTTGCGAAGAACTTGTAGGCTCCGTTGCGTTTCGAGGGGCCGTAGTCGTGGCCTTCTTTCGCCAGGTGCAAGTTCTCAACTTTCGATTCGGCGCCGCAGAGTTTGTAGACGTTCTTGATGTACGGGTACTCGACTTCGGGGTTGTTCCTGGTCCAGTCCCTGCCGTTGGAGATAAGCAGTTGCGGGCGCGGAGCGGCCAGGGCGGCGATGTCGGCGTTGTTGGTTTCGTGCATCGCAGACTTGTGGATCGGCATTCCGCTCTCGCAGGAGCATCCGCCGAAGAAATGGGCCGAGACCATCACACAGGGGATCGACACCGCCACGCGATCGTCGACCGCCGTCAACACGAAAGTCTGCGTCCCGCCGCCCGATGCTCCGGTGACCCCGATCCGCTTTGGATCGACCTCCTTCAGCGTTCCGAGGAAATCTATCGCGCGAATGCCGTTCCATGTCTGCAGCGTCAGGGTCTTCGGCCCGTTGTGCGGATACTGGGTCGATTCGCCCCAGCCGACCATGTCCATCGACAGCACGACCGCTCCCATGCGGGCCAGCGTGGCGCACCGCTTCTGCATGTCGGCGCGGAACCGCCCTCCTCCGTCGCCGTTGCGATCGCGGAAATGCCCGTGCGGTGAGAGAATCCCCGCGCAACTCTTGGCCTTGGCGCCCAGGGGCCGATACAGATTGCCGGTCATAAAGAAGCCCGGGAGGCTCTCGAACGCGACATTTTCGACGCTGTACCCCTTGTGGTTCCGCTTGTTTACGATGATCGGCTTGAGATCGCACTTCTTCGGCGGCTTGTCGAGCCCCATACCGGCGAGCATTCCCTTGCGAACAGCCGCGGCCCGTTTCTCCCAGGCCGCCTGGTCCGAACAACCGGCCGCGAATTTGGCCAGTTGCTTGCGAGCCGCTTCGGGGCTGTGGTAGTTGCCCCGACACAATTCAACTTTCGCCAACGCTGGAGACAGAACCAACAACACGGCGATCAATCCGGTGAGTATCCTGTATTTCATTTGCGGGTCCCTTTCAAACTCACCGGCAATTGTACCGCCGCAGTGAGCTTATCGAAAGGGATCTCCGGACGTCCATGTCCACTCGCTGACCACCGCCGTTGGATAACTCGGGGGATCGAACTGGTGTTCGTCCGGATCGTGTTGTTCCTCATATTCCTGTTGCCGGGCTGAATCCTGAACACCGCAAGAAACAACGCTCGCCACAATTACTAGACGTATCCAACGCACGGACAGCTCTTCATGCCGAAAAAAGCGTCACCATTTCTTGCACCCGCTGACGTCGGGGGTGTCGCTTGGCCTGTCGATCGGATATGATTACCCGCGAAAGGACAGCCCCAATGCCTAGAACACGATCGATGTCTCTCGCGGCGACTTGGCTTATGTGTCTGTCGATCTTCTCAGCGGCCGCAACCGCCGAAGAAGCAAAGGTCGGCGACGCCAACTATCATCTTCGCGGATGCCTGAACAACTCCCGCATCCAGTTCACAAAAAATAACACCGGACACGTCGCCTTCATCGGCGGTTCGATCACCCAGATGAACGGATACCGCCCGATGGTCTGTTCGCTGCTGACCAAACGATTTCCCAAGACGAAATTCACCTTCACCGACGCGGGAATTTCCTCGACCTGCTCGACAACCGGCGCCGGGCGCCTGGCCAGCCACGTGCTCAGCAAGGGTCCGGTCGACCTGTTCTTCGTAGAGTTCGCCGTCAACGACGACCAGGACGCCGGACACGCCCTGCGCGAGTGCATCCGCGGCATGGAGGGAATCATACGCCGCTGCCGAACCTACAACCCCCACATGGACATCGTGATCACGTACTTCGTAAACCAGGGCATGATCAAGACGCTGAATTCCGGCAAGGACCCGATCCCGATGGCCGGTCACAAGAAAGTCGCCGAATGCTACAGGATCTCGACGATCGATCTGGCGCGGGAGGTCACCCGGCAGATCAACGCCAAGACGCTGACCTGGAGGAAGTTCGGCGGCGTGCATCCCGGCGAGTACGGAAACGCCATGTGCACCAAGATGATCGAGAAACTGCTGGACAAGGCCTGGGCCGCCCCGCTGCCCGCCGACGCGAAGAAAACCGCTCACAAGATGCCTGAAAAGCCGATCGATCCGCAAAGCTACTTCAACGGTCGATTTGTGAACCCCGCCAAAGCGAAGATCAAGAGCGGATGGAAACTCGGCGTGCCGGACTGGAAGAGCCTCAAAGGCGGAAAACGAAAACGCTTTACAAGCATGGACATGCTCAGCGCCGATGCCGCCGGAGCCGAACTGACGCTCGAATTCGAAGGCAGGGCAATCGGAGCCTACGTGTTATCCGGCCCCGACGCGGGAGTGCTCGAGGCGACGATAGACGGCGGCAAGCCGGTCGAAGTCGACCTGTATCACCGCTACAGCCGCGGGCTGCACTACCCCAGAACGGTCATGTTCGACGCGGATCTCAAACCGGGCAAGCACACGCTGACGCTCAAGACTGTATCAGTGGAAGGACGCAGGCAAGGCGGCTGGGCCGCTCGGATAATGCAGTTCGTAGCAAACTAGAAAGACCCGCCAGACATGAATGAACACAGTTCTCTGAAAGACAAATGGATACTGATCACCGGCGCGTCCAAGGGCCTGGGCAAGGAGATGGCTGTCATCTTCGCCGAGGCCGGCGCCAATCTCATCCTGACCGCACGCAGCGACGAACTGCTTGACAAGCTCAGAGCCGATATCGTCGCCGGCGGCAGTCAGTGCATCAACGTCATCGGCGACCTCCGTAACGACACAGTGCTCGATTCGGTCAAGTCGATCTGCCTCGAAAAACAGATCGACGTACTGGTCAACAACGCTGGCATAGTCGACATCGGAAAACTGGAGGGAGTCGCCGACGAGCGCATGGACGAAGTCATCGAGTTGAACCTGCTTGTCCCGATGAAGCTGACCAAGGGCGTTATCGAGATGTTCAAGGCCCGCAACAGCGGCGTAATAGTAAACGTCAACTCAGCCGGCGGAAAGAAGCCCATACCCGATCACGCGACATACTGCGCTTCGAAGTACGGATTCAACGGTTTCACCGAGACGCTGAAGTTCGAGATCAAGGGTTTCGGCATTCGAATCATAAACGTCTGCCCGGGCAAGATGGCGACCGAGTTGTTCAACGCCGCCGGCTGCCCGATGGACACCGAGGCGTTCATCCCCCCTCGCGAAGTCGCCGAAGGCGTGCTGTACATGCTGCAGATGTCGTCCAGGTGCTCGCACGCCGAACTCAACGTCGACAGGATGTCCTGAACAGTAACTAAGGAGAAGCGATATGCGGTTAAACAGACGAGGTTTCATGAAGACGGCGGCCATCGCGGCCGCAGGGCTCGCCGCACCACAATTACTGAAAGCCAAGGGAGCCCCAACCGGCGGCAAACCCAATATCGTGGTGATACTGGCCGACGATCTGGGCCTCGGCGATTTGAGCTGCTACAACCCCAAAGGCAAAGTCCCGACACCGAATCTCGACAAACTGGCCGCCGAGGGCATGAGATTCACCGACGCCCACGCATCGGCCGCATGCTGCTCACCCACGCGATACGGGCTTATCACCGGTCAATACTCCTGGCGAACCCGCCTGAAAGTCGGAGTGCTCAAGCATTTCGAACCGCCGCTAATCGATCCCGACCGCCTGACGGTCGCCTCACTGCTGAAGAAGAACGGCTACGCAACCGCCGGCGTGGGCAAATGGCATTTGGGATGGGGATGGGTCGAGAAGCCCGGTAAGAAGCTCAACAGAAACTCCTGGAACGACAAGGAGTGCGAAAACGTCGACTTTACAAAACCGCTGACCGCCACCCCGAACGACAACGGATTCGACTACTACTTCGGCATCGGCTCGTCCAACAACATGCAGCCGTACTGCTACATCGAGAACAGGAGGATTGTCGTCCCCCCCACCGGCAAGAAGAAGCACCCGGTCTACGACACAGAATCCGGAGCCGGACTGGTCTCGGACGACTACGTTTCCGAACAGATAGACCAGGAGCTCTGGTCCAAAGCCAAGGGCTGGCTCGACCGGCACTTCAAAGCCACGCCGAGGAAACCGTTCTTCCTGTACCTGCCTACTTCGGCGATACATCGTCCGTGCCTGGCGGTCAAGGAGTTCCGGGGCAAGTCCGGAGCCGGTCTGCACGGCGACAAGGTCGTCGAACTGGACAACATCGTCGGCAGGCTCGTGGCCGATCTGAAGGCCAAGGGCTGCCTGGACAATACGCTGATACTGTTCACGTCCGACAACGGCGCGCTGCCCGGCGACTACGAGGGAGCCCTCAAGAAATACGCGAAGAACGATTGGGGCGAGCAGTGGGACGCCGACGACCTGCTGAAGCGAAAGCCCGAAGGCTCCTACGGATCCTGGATAACCTACGGTCACAAGACGAACGGACCGTGGCTCGGTTACAAGATGACGATCTACGAAGGCGGGCACCGCGTACCGTTCATCGTCCGCTGGCCTGGAAAGATCAAGCCCGGAACAACCTCAGACGAGATCGTATGCACGGTTGACCTGATGGCGACGGTGGCGAACATACTGAAAGTCGACCTGCCGGTCGACGCAGCCGAAGACAGCTACAGCATCCTCCCGGTCCTCCTGGGCAAGAAGCTCTCCAAACCGCTGCGTGAGGCTACGATCATGACCCCCTGGTCGGCGTTCAAGTCAGTGCGACAGGGGCCATGGAAGCTGATCCTGAGCAACAATTCGGGCGGATACTCGCTGAAACGCAAAGTCGACACGCCGGGGCAACTGTACAACCTCGACGAGGACCCCGGCGAGACGACAAACGTCTACAGCAAGCATCCCGAGAAGGTGAAAGAACTTACCGCAATTGTTAAGAAATACGAATCTTCGGGCAGAAGCGCCCCGCCGGCTAAATTCGCCGAATAATTCTGTTTTCCGAAAGTCGGATTAGCCTGACGCCGATCTGTTTCTTAGGGTTACTTATGAGACTGCATCACTCCGTCGAGTTGCCGTCGTGAGGCTATCCCATGAACACTAAGAAAAGAGCTTTTACGTTAGTCGAGGTCCTGTGGGTGATCATGTTCCTCGGGCTGCTGGCCGGCATTATCGTTCCGCAGTTCGCCAACGCCACCGACGACGCGAAGATGTCGAATCTGAGGAAGAATCTCCAGCAGGTTCGCTCCCAGATTCAACTCTATAAACTCCAGCACGGCGGCGCGTACCCGGCCGACATAAAGGCTCAACTAACATCGCGCACCGATCAGGACGGAACGATCAATCCCGTCGGCGTTCTCGGACCCTACCTCAGGTCCTTTCCCAGCAACACGTACATAGACGACCCCGTCCTGTCCGACGCAGTCGACGGGAATCCCGGCGACGGATGGAGCTACGATCCGGCTACCGGACTATTCAACGCCAACAGCGCCGGGCATGAGGACCTGTAGCAGGACTCAATCCCGCATCGAATCCCATTGTTAACCCCCGGAGCCGCCAAGCCGCCTATCTGACGACAGGGATCTTGTCGTCTGCGAGAGCCTCGGCCTCGGACTTGTAGCCGACGAAATCCTCCGACCGAATGAGTTGAGCGTCGGGGTGATTGACCGGATAGAAGCGTCGTCCTCGCTTGCTGGCGACGAATCGCAGCCCGACCGTGTCGTGCTTGCCGACCCAACTGAACGGGGGAGCCTCAGCCGCGGGCGGCTCACCGGCAATCCCGCCGCCGGGCGGAAGGACGCCGTATGTCGCAGGCGAATCTGGAAACAGCCCCGATATATCAGCCCCGGGGCCGGGGCCGACGGGATCGATCACCTTGCCTCGAGGCCCGAACTGCATCCACAGCAGTAGTGCAATAACCAGCAGCATCGCCCCGCAAACGCCCAGCATCCAAATCTGACGCTTCAGGGTCGAACGCAGATCGGGGAGCGCAGCGGACTTCAGTGCGATCGAAGCGTCACCGATTACCCTGTGCCCGAACACACTCGATCCGGCGCTTATCCCCGACAAGGATCCGGACTCATCCCCGCGCCAATCTATCGCCTCCGATCGAAGCGCGGTGGCGAAATCGGCGGCCGTCGGGCGATCGGCGGGATCTTTGGCCATCGCCCATTGAACGAGCTTGTTGAGGCTTTCGGGACAATCCGGAATATGTTTCGACAATTCCGGCAGCGGACCTTCGAGGTGTTGGTGGAGGAGCTTTGAGACCTTGTCGCCGACGTAGGGAGGATGGCCCGTCAGCGAGTAGTAGAAGGTTCCGCCAAGGCTGTATACGTCCGATGCCGCCGTCGAGCGATGTTGTCGAATCACTTCGGGGGCGACGTACTGCGGCGTGCCGACGGCCTTGGTCGTAAAATCGAACGGGTCGTTCGGATCGTACAGCCGCACCAGACCGAAGTCCGTAAGCTTGCAGTGTCCGCCGCGGGAGACCATGAGGTTGCCCGGCTTCACGTCGCGATGGACTATTCCCATCGAGTGGGCCGCCGCCAGCGCCACTGCGGCGTCGGCGATCACGGGACACGCCCGCCCCGGAGCCATCCCCCCGGTAGCCTGGAGGATCTGTTTGACGCTGCCGCCTTCGACCATTTCCATGGCGATATGCCACCAGCCGTCGTGCTCGTTGATCTCGTAAATGCGAACCACGTTGGGATGATCGAGCCGGGCCGCGGCACGCGCCTCCCGCAAGAACTGATCGACCCGCTGGCGTTCGTCGAACCCGACAATGCGCTTCCTCAAGACCTTCAGTGCGACAATACGTTCGAGGTTGACGTCTATCGCCTGGATCACAATCCCCATCGAACCCTCTGCAATCTTGCGGAGCAGTTTGAAATGTCCCAGCGTCTTTCCCACCCAGCCGGGTCGCGGTTCCTCGGAGCTGTCGCCATGGTCCGGCAGCAAAACGGTTTCATCTCCGATCTGGTCGCACTGGGCTCCGAGGACGACGCTGGCCTCGAAGGCCTTTTCATCCTCCAGGCCCACAGGCCCGAATTCGCGGTCGTCAAACATGGTCATCGACCTCCTCGACTACGAACAACACCGCGAAAATCCATAATCGTAAGCACACTCTGTCTGGCGGTGCGGCCCTCGCTGACGTCTCCTTCATCCGAGCAAACGGCTATGAAGCGGCTTGAGCCCAGGCGGCATATCGCCTCGATCTTCATATCCCGCGTCCGCGAGAAACAGATCGGCTTGTCGCTCTTGCGCCCGCTCCACCAGAACATTGCGCAGTCCAGCGTGTTGGGCGGAAACAGTTGATCCTTGTCGACCTTCGGGCCGTTGCTCTTTCCCGCGGCTATCAGATACCCCTTGGTGACCGGATCCCAGCACATATCGCTTACGCCGCGCGATCCCAGATCAAGGGCGAACAGGTCGGTTAGTTTCATTCGTCCCGCATCGGCGGCGTCGAACGCCTCATCCACGCGGCGCAAGGCGAACACGAGCGCTTTGCCGCCCAGCAGCGGATTCCGCATTCCGCACAGCAGTGCCGCCCCGTCGGGAGCCCAGGCGATGCCCTCCACATTGCCCCAGCGATACGTATTCTTGTCGTCTCCAACGAAATCAGCGAAGTAAGTGCGGTACGGTTCGACCCTGATGTCCTTGAAATGCTTGTTGACGGCGGACCGGACACCGCTGGCGTCGACCACCACCGGACGCCCGGTAACGGGAGGATCAAGCTGCCGGAGGCTGCAACGCAGCATGTGAGATCGCTTCGGCAGGGCTATCGCATTGCTGTCGTTGCTAAGCGAGCACATGATGTAAATCAGCGGTTTGGAGTCGCCGGATCGCCGAATCGAAATGCTCTCGGCGTCCCGCAGCAGTTCCTGTTCGTTGCGGATAATGACATGCGGTTTCGGACGTCCTATCGTCATCTTCTCCAAGTCCACCGGGCAGATGAACAGTACGTGTTCGTGCCGATCGCTGGTGAGAATAAGGCGTCCGTCAAGCCAGACCATCCCGCTGCACTCGATCGGTTTTTCCTCCGTCTGCTGGTTGGATGTGGGCGCGCGAACGGTAATATCGCGCTGCGCCGCAACCGGCGGCTCGATGATGCCGAAGCGGAGATCGGCTACGCGGAAGTCAACGGGAGTCTTCTGGTCGGATCCCGATCGGGCGACCGACACGGCGACTAGAGAAATCCCCAGCAATACCCCGCAAAGGCGAGTCAGGCCCGCCGACCGCGGCGATCGCCGCTCCCCGTATCGACCTGAAAATCCGGACGCCTTGGATAACATCCTGCCGAGACCTCTCTAAATCGCCTGCAAACGCCTGGCTGGCCCAGGTCAGCAGCATTGAGATACTTCTATTATACTCGGTAACAGCCCGATTGACACCAAGTAATCTGAGATCAATTCCTCCTACAGAGGTACGCCGCCAACCTGCGGCTGTAGTCGGCCTGAAGCACTTCGAAACCGGCTCGCTGAAGCAGCCCCTCCATTATCCAGCCGAAAGTGCTGAATTCGCGCTTGATGTGGCTTTCGGCTTTGCCGGCCATGCACGCCTCGCCGAGAAGCTCACCCACGTTGCTGACCCATTTGTCGAACACCTCGGCGTGCTGATCGTGATCGAACTGGAACACGACGTCGCGAAGATAAAACAACCCGCCGGGCTTGATCATTCCGGCAAGGCGGCCCAGGGCGATCTGCTTCCAGAGATCCGGAAGATGATGCAAAGCCAGGTGCAAGGTGATCGCGTCTACAGGCGCCCGGTCATGTTGATAGGTCAGGAACCCGCCGCGAATGAACCTCATGTTGTCAACGCCGGCGTCGCGGGCCTTTTCCTCGGCGATATCCAGCATGGCCTGCGATATGTCGACCGCCAGGACTTCCCGGCACCGCCCGGCCGCGGCGATGGCGAACGTGCCGGTCCCTGCGCCAACATCCATCAGCGTCCAATCCGGCCCCGGTGCGATTAGATCCAGGATCTCCCTGTACTCAGCGGCATTTCGCTCGGAGTGACTGTGGCGGTTGTCGTAATTCCCGGCTTCAGCAACGTCACCGTAATCGGTGCTGATTGCAGTAGTCTCATCCCATTGCCATTTCGGCATATCGTTCATCTCCTTTGCGTATTATTATCGCGACGTATCGGCGTCGCGGGCTTACTTGGCGCCGAAGCACGTCAGCGTTCCGTTGACTGTCGACATCAGCAGATGCCCGCAACCGGCGGCCAGGCCGTCGGGAACAGGCGCTTCGGTCAGCTTCAGTTCGCATATCACCGTTCCGTCGGCGACGGAAACCGCCACCAACTTACCGTCCATGGACACCTTGCCAAGACCTTCGGCGACGACGAGATTGACCATATTCTCGGCGTAAGGCAGTCGATCGCCCGACAACGGACCGACCCATACGTCGGCGTCCGGGCCGGCTTCGCGAGCATTCGACCGCACGGCCTGAAGGTCCGATGCGTCAGCCAGTAGAGCGTGTACGGCGTATCGGCCATTCGCCCTCAATGCGGCGGTCAGACCGGGCCGGCCCGAAACTCCCGAACGGAGATGAACGACAAGTCCGCCTCTGACGCCGGAGGCTTTCAGTATCTCCCCCGCCTGATCGGCCTGGTCGGAGTAACCGGTCCCCAAGCTCGCTGCAAGAACGGTTGCGATAACGGTAACAGCTCGAAGTATTGTCAATGGAATCTCCTCATCGCACACGACTATAGTCGTAAGATCGCATTCGGTCCGCCTGGGAGTATGAAGAACCGGAGCCGGTTATTCAACCCGCCGCAACGCTCCGGGCCGCAAGACGTATCGACCGGGTCCGTCAAACTCCAGCCCGAGTTCCGCATCAGCCGCGGCCAGGGCGAAACAGGGTCCGCCGATTGATTCCACGATCCGCTGCTGGACGGAGCTGTCGTCAGGCCGGGCCGACAGCAGTTCGCAGCAGGCCTCCCAATCGAGCCTTCGCGACAGCAGGCTTATCTTCGAAGCGTCGACCGCCAGCAGCGCGTTGTGTTCAACCAGGAACGCCCCGGGCGGACGGCTGGAGACCTTCTCGACAAGTGAAATGTCCAGGCTGTATCGGCCCTGGAGAAAATCGGGCAACTCGTACATCCCTATCAGGCCGTAGGCTTCGGTGTTGATGAACTCGCCGAGCACGCCCTTGAGGTCCGGACATCTCCTTGCGCACAGCGGACCCAACTTGTCGGCCAGGGTATCCAAAACTGACGGGCACAGCATCAGAACGTACGGGCTGTCGGTTACGAATTCAGCCTCGACTCCACCGAGACTGATGTTCTCAACATTGGGATCATCCATGTGACTCATTAAGTATCTATCGTCCCGCTCAGGACCTCGGCGGTTTCGGCTTGGCGGGCTTCTTCGCGGCGTCAGGCAGCGGCAGGAACTCGAATCCTTCCCCGATCGCATCGAGCCAGGGGGTTACGAATTTCGCCTCATCTTCCTGGCACGCCAGGGTCAGCAGATAAGCTCGAACGGATTTTCCGCTGCTGTCGGTTCGGCAGACAACGCGCACCGCCTGGATCCCGGTCTTGTCCGCGTCCGGCTTGCCTTTGACCGGGCGGGTGGCCGGAGCGTCCTTGATCGTGATTCTCATGACGTACTGGTAGGCGTCCCTTGCTCCGACTTTGGCCGGTCCCTTGCTCACGAGTTTGACGCCGCTGTCGGGGTCGGCCGCGGCTTGGAGATACTTTGAAACGACCATCTTGGCGAAAGTCTCCGACGACGCGTCCGGTTTCACCGACGCGGTGAGTATTGCTATCTGGGGCGAATCGGCTCCTCCGATAAGATAATTCTTCTGCCCCGTAGTCACACCGCCTCTTACGGCTGACCCGAACCAGCCCTGGGGCGTGCGGATGCTGAATCCGCCGCGGTGGTTGGCGAGTTTGTGCGCACTCAAGCGTACGGGAATCGACGCGGGCGACTGAACTTCGATCAGCTTGAAGCCCTTTATGAGCTTGCCGAGCGTGCCGGTCAACTTCGACTCGTGCTTTACGCCTACCTCCACATTAAGCATGTAGCATATGCCGGCCCCCTCGTCCTTCAGTTGTCGAATGAAGTAGACGCGAGCGGCGGTTGTCGGGTCTCCGTCATAAGTGTACTTCAACAGCCTGAGCACGCCTTTGATGCCCGCGACGGTGATGGGAATGCTCCTGACGGTCTTGAACTTCCGCACCGAGAGTTGAGCCTTGAGGGCGTTATCCGAGAAATCGGCGAACTCCGAGGCCGCGGCCTTCCCGGCGACGCAGAACGCGCTGACTGTCACCGCCTGTGCGGCCTGTTTGCCTTTGACAAGTGCGGCCCGCATAACCATCACCGGATCGGGAACCAGGTCGGCTTTGAACCCCTCCGGCAAGGCGATCGAAACGCCGGCGTGAGGATAGTCGACCGGATCCTGCATGCCGTCTGGGGCGGCGAAAACCGAAACGCCGCCGGAAAAGAATGAAACAGCAACCGCCGCGACAGTCGCGGCCGACAGGTATTTTCTTGATTTGATGAACATATGTCCTTGATCGACCCTTTTTTTATCGCCGCCGGTCGGAGCCGACGCCGGCCCGAACGGACAGACGCAGTCCGCGAACATTAGTTATAGAGCAGTATAACATACATTTGGCGATTAGTGCGAGTATTGCAGATATCCCAGCAGCACCAGCGTAAGCATGATCGCGTAGTAGCCCAGGAACGTCGCGACCAGCCATATTCCCTGGCTGCGGCGGAACTCGGGACCTTTGGCCCATATGAAAGTGCGCAGCATCACCAACGACAGCAGCATCACCGGAATGTGCAGGTAATAGAATTCGACCGAGACCGACAGCGGGACAGCCGTCGCCGAAGCGCCGATCACGAACAGAACGTTGAGTATGTCCGCTCCGATGACATTTCCGATCAGCAGTTCGGGGTGACCCTTTGCGATCGATGTTATGCCGGTGACCAGTTCCGGAAGGCTGGTGCCGAACGCAACGAGAGTGACCGCCAGAATGCTGCGGGGAACGCTGCACCTGACGGCCAACTCCTCCACCGAGCCGATCAGCAGGTCAGATCCGACAAGCACCAGCGCCAGGCCGATCGCCAGCTCCGCGAGGCTCCTGGTGATTACCGACGGGCTCCTGGACGCACCCGCGACAGCCTTGTTCTTATGATCGGAAAGTTGTGTGGGATGCTGCCGGGTCCAGACCACGGAGATCCACATATAGCCGCACAGGAGAACCAGAAACAGCACGCCGACGATGCGAGGGATCACCACACCGACAAAGCCGCCGTTGATCCACACAAGAACGAACAGCACCGCCGCCAGAAGCACCCCTGCGCCCAACTGGAGCCACCCGTGTCGCCGGAGAATGAAACGATCCTTCGGCAACCGGCCCAGGCAACAGCACAGCCCGAATATCAGGCCCGTGTCGCAGATGATCGATCCGACCCCGTTGCCCAGCGCCATCCCGCCTTTGCCCTTGATCGCGGCGGTCACCGACACAAACGCCTCGGGGCTCGTCGTGCCGAGACTAACGACAGTGGCGCCGATGATGACTGTGCTCATGCCGATGGCCCGCGCCATGCGAACCGCCGCCATAACCGCACGATCGGCCCCCAAGACCAGCACTCCTATCGCCACGGCTGCAAAAAACAGCAGCAGCGCCCAATGCTGCTGGAAGACCGCCGGAGGTATGATGTCTGCTGTTACCATCGCAAAGAGAGTATCTTGGGTCAGGCCAATTGACAAGCCGCCACAGCGGTCCAACCTCGCAAAAAACCACACAATTCGCTGGAATTCACCGGTTCCGGAACAATATTATCGCCTAAACCCAAGATTTTGCGGCCCAGGGCACTTGACAGAAAAGACAGCTTCCATTAAATTATGGATCTTGCAAGCGGGCGTAGCTCAGTGGTAGAGCGTCACGTTGCCAACGTGAATGTCACGAGTTCGAATCTCGTTGCCCGCTCTCTAACAAGGCTCGACGGTAACCACCGTCGGGCCTTGTCTTTATATCTATCCCCCAACACATCAAAGCCTTCTGACGATTTCACCACTCCCAACTCGCCAGTTCGTCGTTACTGCCAGGTAGTGCCAAGTGTTGCCAGTTAATGCCGCCACGCGCTGCAATGGCGCTGCATCCGGCCGCTCGTGCTGCAACCGTGCTGCAGCATGTTGGGCCTGCGGCCGATGGTTGAACCGAACGCTGTATGGTGGAAGCCTCTTTTACAGCGAGGCCTGATGGGGTATCATACTGCCAAAAGTGTGCTTCGGAACGGTCCTTGACCCCAGCGAACGTACGAAACGGGCCCAACAGATGCACGAGTTGGTGAACAGGGCTAACGCGGGGCGCCAAGCGAGCGCCGAAAAAGCCCCCCTGGCCCCAAACCCCTCACCCCCGGGCCACCGACACGCGGTCACGCGGAATCAAATTTCCTATCAGTCAGATTGCCCGAGCTACCGCCATCAACCGAATCGCCGGTACATTCTGCAACTCGGCCGCCAACGGCAGGAGCCTCTCGTCGGTGTAAACAGCGGCTGTTAGCCGAGGATCCGTATGCCTCATCAACGCCTGGGCCGCCCTCGGGCTGACCTTGTGTGCGGCCAGCATCGTACTGAGCGACACCCGCAGGCTGTGGAAGTCGACGTAGCGGCCGCCCTCGTCTTTGTAGGCGATGCCCGCCAAGGCCAGGTCAGCACGGAGCGTCTTCATGTGCGGCACGGTGCTAACGACATGATCGTCGGGGCCAGCGTTGCGTGGCTGCCACACGCGTAGTTCGCCAGCGAGTTGCTCATGGATCGGCAGTGAATCGGCACGCTTGCTCTTGGTAGTCCGTGCTCGAAGCATGATATGCCCGGGAATAGTATCGAGGTGAATATCTCCCCAAGTCAACTGCCGTATCTCGTTACGGCGTAGGCCTGTCCAGACGGCCAGCATATACACCAATCGCCGCTCGTGGCCTTTACGCAAAGCCTTTGCCTTGGTATCCCGCTTGACCTTGGCTACCGCTTTGCCCCTGCGTGGCCCAATGCGAATCGTTTGCAATTCCAGCAGAGGGCGTCGCTCGGCCGCATCGAGCAAACTGGCAATCTCGGCCATACTCAATGCCCGGCGTGGATGAGCGGGCTCCATACCGCGCCGTTCGGCCACTCTCAGGCCGGCCAGAAGATCATCCTTCATTCTCCGGAACGTCACAGCCCACTTCGTAAAGGACTTGATCGATGCGATGTACTCATTCCTGGTGATGCCGGAGTGTTTCTTCTTGCGGGCAAGGTCAGTGAGGAATCGATCCACGGCTACGGGATCCAGTTCATTTAGGTATTCGGCGCCCAGTCCGTCGAGAATGCACTTGATGCGGTTTTCAACTTGCATGATGTAACGCGGCGCTCGGTTCGCAGCCCGAAGGCCTTCGATGAACTCATCGAGGTGCTCAGCGACAGGCGTGTTTTGATGCCGTTCAAACGGGTCTTCCTTGCCGACCATCCGCATGGCCGCCTCTTTCGCCAGCTTACGGCCGAGTTCAACACTAGCCTCGTAGTCCGTAAAGGCCGTCTTGGCCTTCCGCGTACCCGTCTCATCCGTCCAGGCAACGATCCACTTGGTGTCTTTCTTGCGCTTGTCCTTCTTTCGCTTGTACACGCTAAAACTCTGCATTCTTCTATTCCTTTCCGCTCCGCTTTCTTGGGAGCGGTCAGTCAGTTACCTCTGTTCGGCGTCGACATCCAGCTAGTTTTGGCTAAGACCGTTGAGATACTTCTCAACATCTTCCCACCGCCAACGGACAGTCCTGGCTGACAGACGGACAGGCCGCGGAAAGCATCCGAATCCCGCCTCGGCCCGACTGGTCAATCGCCAAACGGTGCGCTCGCCCACCCCCAAAACGGCCGCCACATCGCGCGCCGCCATCAACGGCTGGACAGTGATCGCAGCACCGCTTACCATTGCACCCATCCAGTGATTTCGGTGCCGTTCACAGGCTCTCGGCCGTCATCAGCATCATGTTTCTTCTTCATCGCTGGTTTCCCTTTTCGCAGTTGTCAAATCCCAACGGAGGCCAGTAGCCGTATCCGCACCCGCTGTCGATAGGCCCGCTGGCGACATGCAGATTCACAGTACTTCGCGTCCGGGCGGATGGCGAAGAATACCGCTCCGCAACTGCGGCACGAGTGTCGATAGCAGCCGCGACAATCGCCATATCGCCGCCACACGGCCTCCAGGAGCGATCTTCGGGTCAACATGGCCTCACGGGCCTCCATCATGCGTTACGGATAAAAAGCGGCGTTCAAAACAAACTCTGCCTAACACCGCGACTGTTCCCGCTGGCGTCAGGAGAAGCCCTTGCCCGGGAGTACCTATTCTCATGTCCGCTTTGCGGATCTTCATGTACTAACCTAATCACTTGACAACCGCCGCACCGGTGACGTTCGTGTACCGTCCGACGGCATGGACCCGACCCGGCCGCCAGCGAGGCGGCCGAGTCGAGCCATGCCTCAGTTTCATTCGAGTTGCTCGTAGACTTCGCGCTGACGGAAAGTCAGGGGGCTGTTCTGCTTTGCGCGGTAGAGAATGGACGCGAGAGCCTCCAGGATCTTTCTCAGCCCTGCTAGCCGCTGATGCAGTTCGACAACCGCTTCGTCATCTTTGGCTAGACTTTCGACGTAGGGTGGTCCGCAAACGGGTTCAGCCTTAAGGTATCGGCGGTGCCGACGTCGCAGCATCTTGCGGGCGTTGTCTAACGCATTATCGTATTGCTCCCGCAGCGTGCCGATCTGGCCTGAGACGTAAGCCTCCAGTTGACGTAAGACGTCCTGACGATCTTCCAGCAGCGTCCGCAGCGTCACCAGCGAGTCCCACGTTTCAGCCAGCACGCTACGGCGTTCGGCCAGAACAGCCTTGCTGTTGCGGTCGAACCATTGATCGGCATCTGCAACCATCTCGCGGTCCCCGGCCAACTTGCCGAAACGTTCGGCCAATTGAGCAAGCGACCTGTTGTGCCGCCGAACGCGCTTGGCCAGTTGCTCATCACCATCGGCCATAGCGGTGTCCAATGGCGAAAGATCGATCCTATTGAGCATCTTGGCGTCCCTACTGTTATCTTCAATCCACTGCATAATGAGGTCCATGAACAGGCCATATGTCTGACGCCTGCGCCCTACGGCCTGCCGGTCGGGAGCTGACGATAATGAATGCACGGGATGAGGCGGTCATATCGCCCCAGTAGCGCGAAGATCGCTTTCGATACTCGCCTCGATGATGTCGGCCAGTTCATCAAAACGGCCCTCGCAGCAGTCGCATAGGCTATAGATGATCATCCTGCCCTTGCCCGGCGGAGGCGCTACGGGCGTGTCCTTTCCGGGGAAATACACGTTGGTGAATGTGGTGGGTCTACCGCATAACAGACAGAACGGCTTGCGGCGGGCCGCCAGCCACGGGGGCGCAACGGGGGCTCGAGTCATGTCAACCATGCTGGTCCTTTCATGTAGGAATGTTCGAATCGCTAAGGGATGCCCCAGGAACGGGACGTCCCGGACTTTGGAAAAACAGGCCCCGATTATCACTTAGCCTTATATATCTATAGGGTAAGTGATAATCCTCCAGGTTCGCGCGGCCTTTTTGCGCACAACAACTTGCAAATGCAGGCCTTACAAACTTGGAAAGGACCTGAATCAGGGCGGACCGCGTGCGACCGAATCTATTGCTAACCTCCTGTATCGCATGCCGTTAGACTGCTTAAGCCCTAATCGGTCGCACACGGCCTTGTTGGTCGGATCCAGACCTTCGGACGCCAGGTTTTCCATAGTTCCGGCATACTGATGAACCCGATCCTGAAAATCGCTGCGCCTGACGGCTGTCGCCATGGCCGGGAATACCTCGGCCGCATAGACGGGTACAACATCCAGAGTTGCCGGCAGCGGCTCATTCGTGGCGACGTAGATCGTCGCTTCGTTGGTCAGAGGTCGGAGCCGCCCGATCGCCTGCATCAACTCGCCGGTGACCACATGCCGCCAGACGGCCTGCCAGCGATGATCGGCGTACTGCTGACAGCGGACCCGCCATGTATCCGGCCCTATGTCGTGGGTGTGGAGGCGCCATTCCAGGGGCGGCGACTGGAGATTCTCGCGCAGGGCTTCACGCCCGAAGGCGGCCACGGCCAGGAGCTGTAGCTGGGCCTCGTTGGGCATTGGTCGGCCGATAATCAGGCCCGCGTCGTAGTTCCCGAAGGCGTTCAACCCACGCAGCGCCCCGTAGTGGACCACCACGCCATCGCCGTGCTCTGCGTCGAGCAGCCGCTGAAGAGGCTCCTTATCGCTCTTGAACGTAATACACAGCAGCGATTGACCCCTGTGCCTGCGGGCCACTTCACTGGCCAGCGTCCGCGTCCAGCTTTTCGCACGATGAAGATCACGCCGGTTTCCAGCCCTGGTGCCGAGTTTATCCATGACCTGAAAGATCGCGGCCTTCTGCTCGATCGGCGGGGTCTCGACGACTTCCACGCGTCTGCCGGTGACACCTTCGACAACGGTCGGTTCAGCCGTGGCGTCGAGCATGAGAATCCGACGATCCGGCGGGAGATACGACCGCCGTGTCCACCGGCAGGCGCCGACGGACAGGTGCACTGGACGGGGTTCGGTCAGCAGTTCACGCAGATCGGCCAGTATATTCGGCAGGGCTGTCTTCTTCCGGGCTGCGTCGTAGGCGACGCGGACAAGGCCGAAGAAAACATCGTCATCATGGAGCAACATCCGATCGTAGTTCGTGACAACCTGGTCCAGTACAGCCTCGGCGTCACGCCATTGTCCGCGCCCGGCCGTAGCGCAGCTGCGTAGCACATCCTCGGCCGCCCTGCGGAAGATGTCGGTCAACGCCACTGCCGCCTGATCACCTTCGGTCGGTTTGCTCAACCGGCGAGTTAACCAAGCACTGGTGGGGTCGTTCCAGCCGTCCGCCAGTGCGGTCCGGAGGACCTGAAGGTTCTCAATGAAGCTTCTAAGGCGATCGACGGCCAATTCCGCTGGCGCAGCCAACGCAGACAGGGCATCCTCGTCCAACACCACCAGCGGCCGATTCTCCAGGGCTTTGAGCGTCCAGAGATCTCTTCGCCGCAGATGCCACGTAGTTAGAATCAGCACCTGGGCCGACCTATTGGCCTGACAGGCAAACAGGCGGCGGTAGGTGCATTCCTTCCGTTTGCAGCAATCCTTGCAGGGGCCCCAGCGGATGATGTAGCCAAGGCCCCGGAAGAACTCCACCATATCTTGCTGCGGACAGGCATCCTCAACACCGGGCCCCTGTCGCCAGTAATGCGTCTTGACATCGAGGGCCCGGAGGTCTTCTTCGATCTGCATGGCCAGTTCGTGCGTCGGCGCCGCATAGACCGCCCTCGTTCCGTGGTCGGCCAGTGCGTTCAGGACGGAGTGGGTCTTGCCGACTCCAGGCGGCGCTGTCACCAGCCCGATCGGCGGAGCAGGCTGCAATTCGGCTGTCAACGATTTGGGCAATAAGACCACGGGCATTCTCCAAGGGGATTCTCGAGGGCGGGTTCCAATGGGCGTCGTGACGAACACGGAGCGAAGACAGCTGACGCAACGAATGAGGCCGTACGACCTGGCACGAATCGCACCGCGGGACAACTCCGGCCTTGTGTGCTGCGACCCGGGCCGCCATGCAACTGAAGCCGTACGTCGCATTGGCGTATACGCTGGCGACGATGGACGACGCCTTGGTCTCGGCGTTCTGCGGCGACAGCTCAGGTCGATTCCGCTTCGTCCAATCCGCCAACAGCAACAGAGCCTTATCCTCGGGCAGCTTCGCGGCCTTGGCCCAGCAGGCGATCTGAAGCTCACACCGATTGCGATCGCCTGGGTTGACAGCGGAGCCGAGGATTCCAGTGATGCACGGCGGCGTGGATGCGTCGATCAGTTTGTCCGCCAGGTAACCGTCTGGCCGGACCTTCAAACCCGCCACCTTGGCGGTCTTGATGCGAAATTCGCGAGGTTCACGGGCGCGCCCCAGCGCCGCTGACCACCAGGCGGCCGCCTTCGGCACGGGCTCATCGGACAAATCGTCGGCTGTCAACAGGTATCCTCGCGGCGCTCGGGCCAGGTCAGTGATCTGATCGGCCGCGAGTTGAAACAGTTCACGGTGGGACAATTCCACCTTGTAGAGCCCACTGCGAGGGTTGATCTGACCAGGCAGGCGGAGCATGCGGGGCAGTGAATAGACCGCCGAATCGACGGACAGCCCTGCTGCACTCTCAGCCGCCAGTTGGCGCACCAGTTCCAGCACAACGGCCTTCATGTCGGTTGTCAAGATGGCGCTGGGTTCAATGCCGAGCATCGCAGCATCGACCAGGATATGTGCGCCTTTTGAGCCGCTAAACCACACACGCACCGCTTGCTGGGGAAGGCCCAACTGCTCGACGAAGAACTCCACGAGCATCCGCGTCCAGAGCATCGCTTTGTCCAGGTCGCCATCGGCGTCAACATCGAAGTACAGCGGCGTGAGGTGCGGCAAGGCGTCCTGACCGGTGTACTGCTGTCGGACTTCCCGCCAGCGCATAATTCCGGATTCACCGCGGGGAGCCGAAAAGGTCTGAACACTGGAGAACAGCACATGTCCGGCCTTGGCGGCCTCAGCCTCAAGGCGGACCTGCACATCGCGCTCAGCAGGCCCAAACCGCCAAACTCGCCAACGCCCCCGACTATCCAGCATTCCGTAGCATCGGTAGGTCATATTCACTCGCCGCCCCCCACGCGTTCCATGCCGGCATGGCGAACGATCCGGCCAATTGTGTCTCTCATAGCAAATCTCTCTTCTTCGGTTCCAAGCCCGCATGCGGTCAATTTGCCCTCTATATCCGCAGCCAGCCCGGGTTTGCCGCGCCAATTCTCAACTTACTTATGGTTTTGATCAGGTCCTCACCGTCGATGCTCGGTTGAGTCTCAATACCTCGGTCACCATCCATAAAAAACTATCTCCTTCACCCTGTTACTTCTGCGGTTTGCCGAAAAGCGTCCCGCTTTCAGAGCAGTTTTTCAGATCTTCTTTCAATTCCGCAAATCCCAGATCCTTTGAGAGCTTGATACACCGGCGTAGACGGCGCCACGTGCATTGCTCTCCGTCAGCCCGCTTAGCCAGAACGATATCCGCCCTGCCGGCGTCAGAAGTGAATGTCCACGATGCGGCCTTGCCCGCCAAGGCGATACATTCTTGCTCCGCCCTCTACATCTGCAGCCAGGCCGGTTTTGTCGCGCTGTTTTTTGCATTTACTCTGATTCTGACCGGGTTATCGCCATCTAAGGGCGGTTGAATCTCAATCCGCGTGCAAAACACAACCAGAATCTTCTTCCCTCACCCCCTTACTTCTGCGGTTCGCCGAAATGTGTCTCGCTCTTGGAGCAACTTTTTCAGAATTTCTTTCGATTCTGGAGCCTCGAGGATTCTTTGGACAGTAAGATGCGGTGGTAACTCTGATGTCATTTTCGTTCTGCGGCATTTCAAACTCCTGTGCTCGGGGTGCTGCGTCTTTGCACATCGCCCTCCATATACTTATTTGCCGCCGATATGCCGGTTTCGCACCCTAATTCGGAATTTCCGAAACTTCGTACCAGATATGGTATGGAGGGCGATATTTCCGACAGAATTTCATGTTTCTTCCGATTTGGGCAAACGGCGTGGGCATCTGCTGCGCGTTTTCGCACGAGCATCAGGCGGTCCTCTGCCTGCGTATTCTTGGGATCGAATGTAGAGATCATGGCAAGGCTCCCAGAGACGGTCCTATGCGCCCGCCCTCATTGGTTACCTATGCCGTTTGCGTCGCCGCGCACCACTTTTCTTGACTTATTTCCTGTACCCCGACCGCTTCACATCGCGGAGGTCGAATCTCAGGCCCCGTCAAAAACACACTCGAAACTTCCTCCTCCACCCCCTTACTTCTGCAGTTGGCCGAAGTGTGTCTCGCTTTTGGAGCAGCTTTTTCAGGTTTTTTTTCGACATTGAAGATTTGAGAGTTTTTTTACGAGATCTGGCGTCTCGGGGTCGCGTTAGTCACTCTAATGCCGACCCGAGCCTGTACTGAAGCTCAAGCCTCTGATCTCCCCCTTCCAGTGGGCTCCGAAAGAACCTTGTCAGAATTCTGACAAGGTCAACCCGAAGCCTATGCTTGTCCGGATCCTGGCACGACCTACGCGAGTTCGTCTGCGTCGAGTTGGGGAGCTACCAGGTCCAGAATCGTCTCCCGCACTCGAAGCCGCCCCACTCCTCGTCTATCAATCCCGTCAACCATCCGGACAACGTCGCGACAGGAATCCGCCATGCATGTGCTATCATGATGGCGATTCGACCGTCTCACAATGCCGTGGGACAGGCCCAATCCACCGCATCGAGCTATCCTGTAACTCCTCTTCATGCCAAGAACTACTGTTCGGCTGAGTTTTGGAACCGTATGGGGTTTGATTACATGTTTGCCCCTCATCCAGCGCAAGTTGAGCTCTCAACCAAGCCAAAACCACACACATTCACCGTTGAAATCGGTAGGATTCGAGTGCCTATTCAATCGTGGTGCTATTTCTCTTTCTTTGTTTCATCTTCGAACTTGCGGCCTAGGGATTTGTAGAAAAGCTTGCGATCCTCCAGCACCCAGCTGTCGGCTCCGCCCATGTCCAGCGACGGGTTCCACCCGCGTGTGTTCTCGTTCGGCAGGCGGACTATCGCCGCATCGACGAGGGAAGCCATCTTCTTGAACTTAGCATCATCCTTGCTTTCGTAACCCCTCAGTTGTCCCCATCCGCTCTTGGCCAGCGGCAAGGGAGCCAGCAGGATACGACTCTGATCGGGCTGTGCGGGATTGACCAACGAGTAGTCGGGATCCTTGTCGAACCTGGCGCCGAAGAGCTCTTTGGCGTAGGCCTTGACCGCGAGCATCTTGGCCGCATCAAGCGTGCGTTCTTCAACCTTATTAGGGAACAGATCGCCGCAGGCCTGGCAGTTCAGGTCCAGCCATTCGACGAACTGCATGTAACTCTCGCGATCGATTTTCAGGTGCTTGTGGGCTGCGAAATATTTCTTGCCCGCCAGTTCCTCGTTACCGGCCATCATCTGGGCGATAATGTTCGTGTAGGCGAAATAGCGTCGCGGGACTGAGACGTTCCTGTCGCGTTTGTCCGCGTCGCGACCGGCCATGAAAGGCTTGTAACCGACCAGATGCTTACCGCGCTTCGCTATCGCGAGGATCCCTTCGGTCTGAACCGCGCGCTGATGCGAACGATACCACCTGGGCAGGCCCTCGGGCTCCGCGGGTCCATCGTTAATGAAATTGATCTCCTTTTCCTTCTTCTCCAGCCCGTGACATTTTATGCAGTATCTATCGAGCACGGGTTGAACCGAGCGATGAAAACTGTTTCCGCCCGGGTATTTCGGGCCTGCCGGCGGGATTACGTCTCGCGGTTGGCTCTTGGCCATCTTCGCAACCGCACCTGCGATCGGAGCTGTGCCCGCCGCTTCATGACAACCCACGCAACTGCGGTTCTCGCCCGGTTGGAGGTAGAAGAAGCTTTTCTCGGTGAGGATCGCCATTCCGTTTTTATCGAGTATCTGTAGGAACAGTGCAGTGTCAGCCGGCGCTTTGAAGAACGCGCTTCCGTCTGGTCCTACGGGCACCGTGCCGAGTACTTTTTTCGGCAGCACCGAATAGTTGGTCGGGCTGAGTCCCGAGCGGACCGCCCTGCCCTGCACACCGAGTGCGTTCAGGCGTATCGCCTTGATCATCCCGGGCTTGATCACGCCGTCGGGATCGTTGCGCGTCAGGTAAACGTTCTGCACAAACAGCGTGCCGTACTTCTGGCCCGGAACTACTCGCGACGGCAGCACCGGCGGACGTTTTCGCTTGCGGATCGGGATGGGTGAGAACGAAGCAATGGTCGGATCCTCGTAGATGAACTCACGTCCGCCGAGGGAGTCGACCAGGTATATCGCCCGATTGTTTTTCGGTGGGACCATGCCCTGCTTGTAGACCCTGTGATTGGCTCGCGAGACGAAGAAAAGCTCCTCGTTCACCGGGTGGGGATGGCTCCAGTGAGGCTTGGGCCAACCGCTTCCGGGCGACTCGCTGTACGGTGTTTCAGTGGTGATTCGCGTTACGGGCTCCTGGCCGTTCTCGCCGAGTTTCGGGTTGATCACGATGCTCGTGCCGGTGTTGTAACTGTGGTGTCCCTGGGCGGTTGCGACGATCTTGTTCGTGCCGGGGATCGGCGTGGCCTCGACGACCATCATCGGGTGCAGCGTATCGGCTCCGTAGAAGTTCGACACTTCGGTACCGTCGGGGCGGCACCACCAGAGCATGTGGAAGAACATCTCGTGGCGGAAGGTGTATTCCCAGCGAGTAAATACGATTCGCCCGTCGTTCAGGACGGCCGGTTCGTATTCATTTTCATTATTGAACGAGATCTGGCGAATGCCCGACCCGTCGGACTTCATTCGGTAGAGCGTCCACGCCGGGTTGTACCGTCCGCCGTGACATCGCCCGTACGACTGGCAGCGGGTCGAGGTGAACATGATATCGCCGTCGGGCAGGTAGCACGGATCGTTATCCTCGATGAGAACCGTCGCCCTGTCGCCGCTGGTCTTCAGCGGGTCACGCGGCGTGCCTGTGATCTGGCGCACCGTCGAACCGTCCAGAGCGGCCTCGTAAATAAAAAACCGCTTGTGCCCCTTGCGCGTGTGATCGCAGAAGGCGAATGCGACTTTCTCGGCATCGTAGTGCAGATCCGGGTTGCGGACAGAGCCCTTGGGCAACTTGCCCGGCGCCAGCATCACGCGAGCCTTGATGTCAGTCTTCCAGTTTTCCAGGATCGTCAATCCGGGTCCCAAGCGAGCGTGACGCCCGAGATGCTGATCGCCATTATGGCTATACGCCGGCGGCGGGACGCGATTGATCAGCAGTTTTTCGATATTCAAGTCAGGATGCCGCAAGAGCACATCGCGCCTCAGATGGCGCAACGCTACGTAGAATTCGGCGTATTTATCCGGCGAGACACTCTTGGCCGACCAGCGTTTCTTCATCGCGTCGAGCTGGGACTTCTGCGTATCGACTTTAACCCTCGGCGCCACGTAGGCGATGGTCTTGTCGGCCAGGACCAGCATGTCGGCGATAACTTCGGCCGTCACGTACTTGCTGTACTTGAGTTTCGGATCATTGCGCAGCGATTTGCAGTCCGGCGGCAGCGGCGGCATGGGGCGGGCGCCATTGACCAACGGACCCTTGTAAGACAGCGTAGATCTTCCGCTCGTCGACGATTGGGTTGCGTATTGGCCCAGGGCGATGTTCTTCTTATCGTCGCCCTTGGCGTAGACCTCGACCTCGCTGAGGTGCATGTAGTCGTACCTCGGGATCCTGATCCGCACCCAGCGGGTCTTCTTGCCGTCGAACCGCACACTAAGGGGTTTCTGACCCTCCCTACCGCCGCGGAATTTGACCTTGCCCTTGTTATCGTAAACCGTTTCCCAGTTGTCATGATCCGACGAGAATAGTATCTGTAGGATGTGCGCCCGCGACTCGCCGTTGCGAGCGTTGTATACGTCGATTCGCCCGACGGGGTAATCCTTGGCCAGATCGACTTCCCACCAGGATTCCTTACCACGTTTTTCAGTGTAGAACGCCCAGTTCTCGTGACGTTTCCCGTCTACGGCTCCGGCTGCGTCCAGAGTCGGATGCATGTGCCCGAAGTCCAGATTCTCCTCGGGGCTCAGTATCCTCAGCCAGTGTTCTTCCAGCGTTGATTTGTAATCGCCAGCCAACGAACCGCTGGCCAGCGTGCCCAATAAAATCGTCACGACAAGCGCGCCCAATGCAGTATTCTTCATCATCTTGTATTTATCCCAAACTGAGTTTATTCGCGTGATCATTGTGATGCGTCTTGCGGCTGGGCCTGGTTCCCTGCTGCGAGCCATTTGCTATCTCTTGTTCCAGGGTAATGGCGGTTCGGTCGCCAGTGCGTCTTTAAGCGTCGGAACGGGCCTGAAATTTGGATGGTCTTTATGTTCGATTCGGATGCGGCCCCAGTACGAACCGTAGTAAATCGCGTTGGCGTCAACCCAGGTCGCGATCTTGACGAAGTCTTTCAGGGGCAGCTTCTCCTTGTTCCCGGTACACCGTTTATTGATCTGTTTCATCAGTCGTGACGCGTGCGATCCCACAGACTTTGCCGGAAGGTATTCGCTACCGCCCCAATCGCTGCCCTCATCGGTTGTTTTCACATATCGCAGAAGCGTTTCGTACGATCTGGAAAACGATCGCGTCAACTGGCCTCTCAGGTCGATTCGGGCCATCTTGACCTTTTCGCCATGGCACCTGATGCAGTACTTGTCCAGAACCGGCTGGACGTCGGTGACGAAATGAATAGGCCGTGCCGCCGTCTTATCGCCAGGCTGGGGTTGTGGGTGAACCGGAGCCTTCTTCTGTGCTGCGGCCAATTTCAGCGCCACCGACGGAGCATCCTGCGGTGTTTCGTGGCAACCGATGCAGGCCCTGCGTTCGCCCGGCATGTAGTTTACATACGTTCGCTCTCGCTGCAGTTCCTGATACTTTTCGTCAAGCGCCTCGAAATATATGTTTCGGCCTGCGGGCACGTAGAAGTGCGCGCTTCCGTCGGCTTCGACGGGCACAACACCGCGCAGAACCTTGCCCGCAAGTGAGCTGCGAGGGCTGACTAACTGTGTCAGATTCTGTGCAGGCTCCCATAGACGCCTGCACGACCAGGGCCTGGGAATCTGTTCGAGAATGCGAATGTACTTGACCTCACCGGGTTTTATCCCTTCCATACCGTGATAAATATTCTGCACCATGCAAACCGCCAGGCCCTTTTTCGCCAACTCCGGATCGAGGGTGCTTGAGATCACAGGCGGACGTTTGGTTGGCACAAGCGGAGTCGGCTGCCAGAGTGAAATCTTCTTGCTGGAAAGGACAGGCCAATGATTACCCGAATCGTCCAGCAGCATAAGTTCGTAGGCGGTTGGATCTTTCCAGTAGCGATCGCGATTGTGCGAGACCAAGAACAAATCCTCGCTCAGCGGGTGCGGGTCCATGTAGAGCGGGCCGTTGTTATGTCGCGTCCAGCCCGGTCCGAGGAAATGATTCCAGCCCGGTTCCTGCCTGATATCGACCCACCAGGTGACAAAGTGCATCGGCTCGCGCGAGCGGATGTTCTTTGTGGTGTCTACGGTGATAACCGTGCCTATCCCGCTCTGTGGGAAATGCGGCGTGCCCAGCATAACGTACTTTTGCGGGTTGGTGGGGATCGGTCTTCCGTGCAGCATCGTCGGAGGGAAGGGGATATCATTACCGTATATTTCCTTGCTGCCGCTGCCGTCGGGCTTCATCGCCCAGAGACATTTGATTCCGAGTTGGCCCTTGTCGACGTACTCCCAACGGCTGTAGGTTATCCAACCGTCGGGCGTGACTGCGGGGCTGAACTCGCTGACGGCGCTTAGGGTCATGCACCGCATATTCGACCCGTCGGCGTTGATCTTGTGGATGAGCGGAGCTGTAAGAAAACCCGAGCACAGCACACCGTGCTGCGGGCGAGTTGACGTAAAGAAGATCGACCCGTCGGGCGCATAACACGGATGCATGTCGTCGGTCTGGTGGAAGTAGTTTTTCTGATTTCGCCCGATGGTGTGCAAATCGTATCTTGCGATTCGTTTCTTCTCGTCGTCCGGCGGGTGAGTCAACTGTTTCAGGTTTGTGCCGTCTACATTAACCTCGTAAATTCGGAACCCCTCGATGGGCGCCTTCTTCCAGTCGAACACGACCTTTTTGGCGTCAAACGAGAGCGTGAAACGCCCAAAGATACCGCCGGCCATCAGGCTCTTTTCGGCGAACAGGTCCGTCACCTTGCCCGTCTTCAGGTCGAGGATCGAAATATTACCGCCATATCGCGAACAACCGTCGAGGAAGTCGGTGTAGAAGTGCGAGGAATGATAGGTGAACCGCTTGACGAAGATGATCCTATCGAATGGAAGCTTCGGGCGCGATGCGGGGTCGCGGTAACGGTATGGGAGTTTTCCGCTGGCTTTGGCCTGCTGTTCCCGCTTGCCGTGATACACCTTCTCGTCGAGCCTTAGCTTCTTATTTTTGAGGAACACAGCCGCCGGCGCGCCCTCACGCGGGCGTGGCGGTATGTAACGGGCCGGCTGCTTGTAGAACTTGGCGCGCGGGCCCTCAGCGGCCGGACTGGAGCCCGTCACGTCGGCGGTGAGTTCAGTCGTCGACAATACTGCGCCGAACATAGCAATAAGAACCAGCAATGTAGTTTTCATCTCTACTCCCATGAATTCCGCTAAACAACACGATCCACAAACCCCCTTCCGCGATGTCGCAACACATCGTGTATTATAACGGCCGCCACAAAGGTTCACCTTACGATTATGCGCACAACTCAGGAAGTACGCCATCGACCGGTATGGTAACTCCGGACCAAATGCAATAGCATTTCAGGATTTTCGGCAAGAGAGCGCTTCGCACTTTCGTAAGGCGAAGTTCGGAAGACACCATTATAATCCAGGAAGTTCGCCCGATTGAGGCGCCCTGCCGGAAAAGGCAAAGGAGTAGAATCATGACTAAGGGATTACTGTACGTTCTTGGCATCATCGTAGCGGTCAATTTCACAACGCCATCGGCATCAGGCGAACAGATCAATCTCGGAACGCTCCTGTCCGAAATGCTCGACCGTACCAAAATCGCTGAGTTCCCCGCCCCGGCATTCGTCTGCAAACAGGCCAGCAGCTACAACCGAGTGTCGGTTAAGCCCGGCCAGCCCACTTGGTACGCCACGGGCGATTGCTCCCACTTTATCCGCTGCGAAAAAATCGGCGACAGGCGCGAGTGGGTAATGCTGGACGCCGACGGACCCGGAGCGATAGTACGGTGGTGGGCGACGCAATACAAATACGACGGCACGATCAGAATCTATCTCGATGGTTCCGATAAACCGGTGATCGAAGGCAAAGCCAACCAGGTCATCGGCGGCGCCGAAGGCGGTACTGCAACGGCTCCCCTGGCCGCCATGCGGGCGCGAGGATGCAACCTATACCTCCCAATCCCCTTCAGCAAGCACTGCAAGATCACATACGACGGACTCAACATGCACGAGACCAAGAAATTCGCCGACAACATCTACTACAACATCAACTATATCCAATACCAAAAAGACACTAACGTTAAAACGTTCACCAAGGACGACCTGAAAACCCACGCAAAGATGTTGGCAAGGGTCCAGAGCGAGTTGCTCAAACCCGAAACAAATGGATTGCCCGCCAAGAGGAAGATCAAGGGCGACAAGGTAGTGCTCAAACCGGGCGAGAACATAACACGCGAAGTTTCCGGTATCGGGGCGATATGTCGTATCCGCGTCAAAGTCACCGCCGATGACATCAAGCAGGCAATGCGATCGACCGTGATAAAGGGCGTATTTGACGACAAGCAGAGGATATGGGCGCCTGTCGGCGGTTTCTTCGGCTCAGGACCCGGGCTCAACCCGTTCAAGAGCTGGTGGCGCCAGGTTGAAAAAGATGGGATGATGACTTGCCGATGGCCCATGCCGTTCAAGAAGACAGCATCAATCAGCATCGTCAACTACGGAACAGCGGCTGTCACCGTGCTGTTGGACGACATCAGCGTCGCCGACTGGAAATGGACGCCCCGAACAATGTACTTCAACAGCTCCTGGCGAGGCGACGATCATATCGCAGTGTTCGGAAACGACTACACCAAGGGCGAGGAATGGAACTACATAAGAATCCGAGGCCGGGGCGTTTACGTCGGCGATACGATGGCTGTGTTCAACCGTCCCAAGAGATGCCGCCAGGGACCCTGGTGGGGTGAAGGCGACGAGAAGATTTACGTTGACGGTGAACTGTTCCCCTCGCATTTCGGGACCGGAACGGAAGACTACTTCGGATACGCATGGGGCACCCAAGCCCCGTTTGAGGCGCCCTTCCACGCCCAACCGATCGGCCGGGCCAACCGAGGCGTCGGACACACCGTAAACACACGCACCAGATCGCTGGACAGGATCCCGTTCAAGAAGACCCTGAAGTTTGACATGGAGTTGATGCATTGGCAGTCCAATACTAACATCGACTACGCGGCAACCACATACTGGTACGCCGAAGACAAAGCAACAGGCAACGGACAGACAGCACAGCAAAGAGTCCGCCGCAAAATCGGCGACCCCAGTCAGGAAGTTCCCTACAGGAAGTAATCCGAAGCATTGATTCCAGCGCCAACCTATTGAGACAGATACAGCAGGCGATTCTTCAACCCTGGGCCCTGGACCTTGATGTTTTTTGGCGTGATGGCGAATTCGTATCCGGGTTTACCATCGCGCAACAGCACAACCGTATTCAGGGTCAGCAGTACGTCCAGCGGGTGGTTTGCCTTGGCTAGTACATCCATGATTACCGGTCGCGGATCGGCAGCGCCGATAAGCCCGAGAAACTCCGCCGCACGCACCCGCACCAGCAGTTCGGCGTCGTTCCTGGCGAGTTGTTTGGCTTTGGCGATAAAGGAATCGGCAGCCTTGCCAAAGCAGCTGCAAACGATCAGCCCCCAGTACCTTTCCCATCGATTCTCCGAAGACAACGCGGCATCTATTCCAGCCTTTGCTTTGGCGAAAGGAACCAGCGACAGGTCGGCAAGGTCAACGAGCTTGGCGATCCGGGCTTTATGCTTCCGACCAAAAGCGACCGGGTCATCGAGCCCTTCTTTGGCAAGCAGACTCTCGGGGAGAATGCTCAAGTCGGGAAGCCCTTTTATCTTCGCCGCCAACCGCGTACGCAACTCCGCCAGTTTGTCCGCATATTTCGGATCGGCGGCGAGGTTTCTTGTCTCGTACGGGTCGATCTTGATGTCATAAAGACACTCAGCGTCGCGTGGCTCGAAGAACCGGCTTTGGGCCGTATTGAGCTTGCCCGCACGGTACAGTTCACGCCACTGCCGGTAGGCGACCATCTTGTAACGATAGTTGTTTTGCAGAGCGTCGAAGTTAAACGGTTGATAGTTGCGAATGTATTTGAAACGCCCTTTTCGCAGGGAGCGAACGAGATCGTACTTCTCGCCGAAGCGGTCGGCGAATCCGAACGTCTCATCACGTTTGCTCAGGTCGGCAAGCGTTATTCCCGGTCCCATGAATGCGGTTCCGTCCATGGCTGCCGGAACCTTCAGCCCGGCCAGGAGCAGCAACGTCGGACCGAAGTCAACGAAACTCACAAACCCTCCGACGCGCGAACCTCGCTTCAGGTCGACCAGATGTTTCCACTTTTCCGGAATGCGGACCACCAGCGGAACGTGCAGGCCCGTTTCATACACATAGCCCTTGCTGCCGGGCAACACTCCGCCGTGATCGCCGAAGTAGAACACAAATGTGTCTTCGAGCAGATCATCCTTCTTCAGCGCGTCGACAACCCTACCGATCGCCTTGTCCATGACGGCGATACGGCTGTGATAGTGTGCGTAGGTGTTTCGGAAGGTGTCGGTCCTGGGATGAATCGGGGGGATAAACACCGAGGCGTCTTTCGGGGCGTCTGGAATTCGCCCGTGCAGATTGTATTCGTGAGATGCGCTGAAGCTCTCCATATGGAAGAAAGGCTGGTTCGGCTTGCGGCTGCGCCAATCTTCCGCCGACTCCCACGTGTCTTTCACGTCAACGAAGTTGTAGTCGGTTTTCTTCCTGTTGGATGTAAAATATCCGGCCCGGCGGAGATACGAATGGAAGGGCCTCAAACCCTCAGGCAGGCCAACACGTTTGAACGCCCGGTGGTGCTGTGTTCCGATGCGGGCGCCGTAGCAGCCCGTAGCCAGATTGCTGCGGGCCGCGGAGCATACCGGGCAATTCGAGAAGGCCCGCGTGAAGACTACTCCGTCCCGTACGAGTTTTTCGATCCGCGGAGTCTCCGCTCCATTCTTGTCGAACAGTCTGAGGAAATGTTTTGAATTATCCTCCGAGACAAGCCAGACAAAATTCGGCCGCGCACTATTCTTCGACTCCGCCTCCAGCGACCCAGCGACCGCGGCGATCGTCCCGTATCCGGTGACTCTCAAGAATTCCCTGCGTGTAATCATTCAGTGCTTATCCTTGCTCCAAGTATACCTTCGTCGAGTTGGTTTGTCGTCGATCTGCGAGTATAATATCAGACAAATTGACCATCCAAGAAACTCCGGACTCAAGGGCGAATCATGGGATATACCAAGCATTTTGTTACACTGGCGATACTTGCTTGCATAGTCGGCGCGGCCGCTGGCGACAAGAGCGAAACTCCACTGATCTACCTTAATCAGAGCGGGTTCAACCTTAACCAACCCAAACGCTTCACTGCACCAACGCTCGCCGACAAGACGCCGTTTGCCGTGATAAACAAGCGCACATCACAAACCGTTCTTAGAGGACTGATCAACCGGCACATCGGCGACCTGACCGCGTTTAACCCAATCTCCAAAGACGAGTTCTACATCAAAGCCGCCGACCAACGTTCCCACCCCTTCCGAATCGGACACTATTGGCTCGAGCGCGTGACATATCAGCACGCCGTCGATTTCATGATCCAATCGCGGCACTACGTTGGAAACTACAAGAAGCGCTGCATCGGTTCTTTCGCCTGGCGCGACGATCACCACTTCGGATGGGAACTCAACACGCTCGTTCCGCAGTACCTGTCCAACCCGTCGGCATATGAAAGAATGCCCCGAAAGATCAAGTACCGCAAGGCGCCCGTGATCGGCGGAGCCCTCAAACCGTACAAGGAAACCGCGCCCGATATCGTCAAGATGATCCATTTCGGCGCCGATGCGATAGTCACCCAAAAACTCGGCCACGAACTGCTGAAAGAACAACTGGCGTTCTTCCTCTACGCCTGGCCGCATATCAAACAATGGTTGCCCCAGCAGAATTATCAAGCCGTATCGAAATACGCGTTTGACTGCTGGGAAAACGAAACCATCTCGCGAAAATACCCCTACGACACGAGCAAGGGGCACAATATCCTCGCCCTGAAAACAGCCGTCGGAACGAACAAAGGCGAACTGCCGCCGGGCCATACCATCCTGCCGAATCTCCTTATCTACGAAGCTGCGAAACGACAAGGGCGCACCGACGCTAAGAAGTATTTCAACGCCGCGTTCGCCCAGACCGAGTGGATCATAAAAAACCTCGACTGGTCCGACCCGATAACCACAAAGGGCCAGCGAATGAGCGAACATGTAACCATGACCGCCCTTGCGATGATGCTGAAAACCTATCCGGACCGCTGCCCGAAGGGTCTGGAAAAGAAGATCGAAGAGTGGAAGAAAATCATGATCGCCCGTTCGGAAAACATGTGGGACTTCCGAAAGTACTCCGCCGCTCAATGGACTGGTCCGAAAAACGAACCGGGCAACGTTATCGGTTTTCCCGCATGCGCACTGGCTGCAGTCAGCGCCGCGCCAAACAGTAAACTCAACGATCGAATGCGACAACTGGCCTGGTCCCACATGGATAGCGCGTTCGGCCGCAACCCGACCGGACGCCATTTCTCCTACGATGCGTCGCGTGAGATCGAAGGCGTGGAGCTCGGTTGGTACACATTCTTTCCCGGCGGGATCGGCAAGCTGGAGAAAGTCCCCTTCGTCTTCGACGGCGCCCCGCTCAGTCATCAATACCCGTACAAACCCAACGCCAAACCCGGCCGAACTGAAGGCTGGGTGCAGTTTAACGTAGCATACAACTTATCGCTGGCGTACATGGCATATGACGATATCGCCTTCGAGATTGCACGTAAAGGCAAGACGATGAGAATCCGTCTGAAGGCGCCGTTGAACTTCGATTACGACAAAGTCGAAACCGCCACGATACATGTTCGCAGAGGAAAATCGAGCCAGCAAATGGTGTTAAGGGAACAAGGCGACAACGCCGCCTGGTTCACCGGCATGATTGAAAACGCTAACGATATAACAGAGATATCCTACGGTTACGGTTATTTCCGCAGAAAGGCCAACCTCCCCGCAGGCCCAGGCACCCCTGCTTCGGCTGACTGAAGTCGCCGCTCTCTCATGCGTATTCGCAACCAACCCGGGAGCGAACTACTTGCGTTTCCAGCCCCAAGGTTCGACGAAAGACTTTTCGGCCCAAGTGTCATACAGGCTAACCATCTCACGGAGCTTGTCGGGCATCGTCTCTGACAGATCATTCAACTCCGTACGATCGGCGGACATGTCGTACAATTCCCACTTCCCTCGATGGATCGAAACGATCTTCCACTTGCCAAGCCGTACCGCCCGATTACCCATATGCTCAAAGTATATCGCCCCGCCACGATCAAACGCCTTGCCCTCAAACAGCGGGCGGAGGCTCTTGCCCTGGGCGGGAACGATTGCCTCGCCCTTGAATGTCTTTGGGTACTCTGCGCCCGAAATATCAACACAAGTAGCCATCAAGTCCACCAGATGGCTCGGTTCCGTTATCAGTTTGCCGCGAAGATCGGCAGAGATCCCTGCCGGCCAGTGCGCAACCAGAGGCGTTCCGGCTCCGCCTTCATGCACCCAGTATTTGTAGCGACGGAACGGAGTATTGGACGCATTGGCCCAGCATGCGCCGTACATCGAGAACGACTCGGCCGTCCCGCATACCCCCTTGTTGTTATCACGCCCCATATTCCCGCCCTCGTGGCAGCCGCCGTTGTCCTGAAGGAACATTATCAGTGTGTTGTCGTACTGGCCCAGATCTTTGAGTTTCTTGACGATCTTCCCGACGTTCTGGTCTACGCTGTCGATCATCGCCGCATATGTGGCCATTCGAAGGTCCTGAGTGTCCTTCTGCTTTTCGGTCAGGCTGTCCCAAGCCGGTATCCCTTGTCCGCGCGGCGAGAGAGGCCAGTTCTTGTCGATCATGCCGAGCCTTATCAGCTTGGCGTATCGCCGTTTGCGTATTTCGTCCCATCCGACCTTGTACTTGCCGCGGTACTTTGCGATATCTACGGGCTTTGCCTGCAGCGGCCAGTGCGGAGCGTTATGGGCCAGGTACCAGAAGAACGGCTTGCCCCGCCCCGCCGCTTCAGTCACGTATTTCAGACCCTCCTCAGTCCAGGCGTCGGTGGAGTACCAGCCCTTGGGCATATCGTGTTTCTTGTCGTGGACCACCTTGTCGCCGCGAACGATCTGGCGCATCTGCTGGGCGGTCTTCATCGAGAAGTAGAAACCCGCGCCCTGAGGGCAACTGTAGGAGTGCTTGAACCCGCGTCCGACAGGCCAGTGCGATTTCTTCTTCGCACCCACGTGCCACTTACCCGTGGTGATCGTGGAGTATCCCGCGGGGTCCAGGACCTCGGCGATAGTCACGCACCGCTCGGTGAGCCGCCCGCGATACCCCGGATGCTTCGGGCCGCGATCTCCGGTCATGTGCCCCACACCGGCTTGGTGGGGGTACAGACCGGTCAGCAAACTCGCGCGGGTCGGGCAGCATCTGCCGGCATTATAGAACTGCGTGAACTTCAGACCGCCCGCAGCCAGTGCGTCGAGATTCGGCGTGTCGATCTCACTGCCGTAGCACCCCAGATCAGAGAAGCCCATATCGTCAGTCATGATCAGGATGATGTTCGGCTTGGATTTCACAGGCGCCGCGACAGTGGCGAATCCGGCGCCTGTAGCCACTGCGACACCAGCGCCAATCGCAGCCAGGAAAGCTCTTCGACCCAGAATAGTCTTGTCTGTCATTGTCGGTCTCACGTTGCTTTGGGGCCGTAGTTCAGCACCAACAGGGGACCACCGCCCTTTCTCAATGGAGCGGTCCGGTCGACTGGCCTCGGACAGTCAGGGCATGCCCTCTGTGCGTATGTGCAACTTCGAGTTGCTGAGGCACATGGGCCCGATCTAGCCTGCATGTTCCACGGGAGGCTGCGTGGCATTGGATTGAGCAACCGAAATAACTTCATACCCTACCCATCGGCTTCGACAATCCAGACGGTCATCTCGTCGATACCGCGGTTCTGCCAGGCGTAGTACGGCACGGCGGTCAACTTGACCAGTTCCCCGCCTTTGGCCAAACCTCTGGTGAGCAGCACCGTCACGCCGTTCAGCAGGTCTTTGCGATGTTCCGCGGTGACTGGTGATTTTCGTGGCAGGGCGACGCTGAAGATGCTGCAGTCGTGATCGACGCCTTCGAGGCAGTAGACAATCGGCCCACGCATCAGCGCCACGCGCCCGCGATTCTGTTCGACCCTTTCGTGGGCGTACACGCGTCGTACGGGCATCGGCAGGTGCAGCTCGACCCGATCGCCCGGCTTCCATGACCGGCGAACGCGTACGTAGCCTCTATCCAGCGGGGTTGCCTCTGCCGCCTGGCCGTTGACCTTCACGGTCCAGCCAGCCGGCGGAGGATCGCCGAAGCGATACAGATCGCTGGGAAACGGTCGCCCTTGTGCCCAACCAGGAATGCGCAGGCACAGGTCGAACTCGGCCTGCTCGGCCGACTCGATCGTGATCGCCACCTGGCCGCTCCAAGGATAGTTGGTCTCCTGAGTCAGCTCGACCGTGTTGTCCGGCAGTTGGATCTTACTCTGGCCGCCAATGTAAAGGTTCACGTAGATGCCGCGGTCGTCCTTCGCGTAAACCCATCGGCCGATGCCGGCGATGAACCCGGGCAGTTTTGCCGGGCAACAGAACAGGTAGCGTAGACGCACGCTGGCATATGCTTTTTCGACTCGCGTCTTCCGCGCG